>Ga0181414_1000162_pt1 | contig 19716 bp, 18 predicted proteins | sample 37SPOviralmetaG_FD_130139 | JGI IMG/M metagenome (GOLD analysis project Ga0181414, IMG submission 130139) | Marine viral communities from the oligotrophic San Pedro Time Series (SPOT) site, San Pedro Channel, CA, USA - 37 SPOT_SRF_2012-11-28 | ecosystem: Environmental > Aquatic > Marine > Strait... | reverse complement strand
TTCTGTTTTATCAGCATGTTTAACGCCGGAATCTGGAGAGACTGTACCTGAATTATGTGGTTCTAAAAGATCTGTATTCTTCTTAAACCAATTAAGCATACGAACATATCCAGAGTTGTCAACTTTTGGTTCGACTTCCTCATTTAAGTGTTTGTTCATACTTCTCTCGAAGTCATGTCTAATCCAAGTCATTCGCTTTTGATTTTAATTGTACATCAATCCATTTTCCTTCAAAGTATAATTGGTGTTTAGTATTCTCTTCGTTACGTCTTCTGTATTCGTCAACGTATATCCAATTATCTTTCATAGATCTTTGCGTTTAAATATATATCCAGTTTTTTGCTGAAGTTCAACCATGTCTTCGTGAAAGAAAACAGACTCTCCTTCTATCTTCCAAAAGAAGTAGCCACCCGATGCGACAAGAGACTGGTGACCGTTAGAAAAATAGATCATTTCCATCTCCTCGTCATACCAGTAGAAGATTGTTTCCATAAAGTATATTTATTATACTTTGGCGTGAAACTTTGTTTAAACACTAAGTAAAATAAATAACCTGAGTATTTACCTACATAACCACAAACAAGAAGATGGAATTGATTAAAGAAATTGGTAAGACACCAATGATAGAAATTAGCAATGGACTTTATGCTAAAGCAGAGTTATTAAATCCAACCGGGTCAATAAAAGACAGACCTGCAAGTTGGATTCTTTCTTTTGGAGGTTTTGACTCTGACAAACATGATACAATATGTGAAGCTACTTCTGGCAACATGGGAGTTTCATTCGCTTGGTTAGCAGCAACCATGGGAATTAATTGTGTTATTGTTATGCCGGACAATATGTCAAAGGAAAGAAAGCAAACACTAGAGTATTATGGTGCTAAACTAATTGAAGTTGAAGCTGGTGATTTTGATAGAGCTATTGCTGTTAGAGATGAACTATGTGAAACAAATGGTTGGTTTAACTGCAATCAATTTGCAAATGATTGGAATATCGAAGCACATAATATGACTACTGCAGTAGAGATTCTAGATTGGGCATCAGAAAATAAAAGACAAATTTCAGCATTAGTTACTGGCACTGGTACTGGTGGAACTCTTATGGGATGTCATAAAAGATTAAAACATAAATTTCCAATGGTAAAAATGGTTGCTGTAGAACCTGCTGAAAGTGCTGTTATGTCAGGCGGAGAAGCTGGAGTTCATGGTATTCAAGGAATTGGAGATGGTAGTAAATTCTTAGTTGATTTAGATTGTGTAGATTCTATTTCTATTGTTTCTACAGAAGACGCGAAGGCTAGAGCTAGAGAACTAGCGAAATCCCATGGACTATTCATAGGTATCTCTGCAGGTGCAAATATTTTAGCAGCAGAAAGATTTATCGAAAAATATACTCCAAACGGAGATGTAGTTACATTCCTCTGTGATAGGGGCGATAGATACTTTAGCTGCTTATGAATAATCTAGATAAACAATACCTTAAACTACTAGACGATATTCTAGTAAATGGTACTTCAAAAGAAGATAGAACTGGTACAGGAACTTATTCTGTATTCGGCAGACAAATCCGTCATAATATGAAAGACGGCTTTCCATTACTCACTACAAAAAAGATGGCATGGAAAACAATGATTACAGAATTATTGTGGTTCTTAAAAGGAGATACTCATATCAAATTTCTTTTAGATAATAAATGTAACATCTGGAATGGTGATGCATATAAGGCATATAGAAAGGCTGTACAACAACATTGGCAAGAAGGTGGTGATATAGCAGACATGGAAACTTTTCTTGATACAGTTAAATCTTACAGTGAAGTGGATGAATGGGGAGAGCTTGGTCCAGTCTATGGAAAACAATGGAGAAACTGGAGTGGTATCGATCAAATTGCGGAATTAGTTTACAATCTAAAACAACATCCGGATTCTAGAAGACATCTTGTCAATGCATGGAATGTAGAAGACCTAGATCACATGGTTTTACCACCATGTCATTATGGCTTTCAATGTTATGTGAGAAATGGTAAATATCTTTCTCTAATGTGGAACCAAAGATCTGTAGATACTTTCTTAGGACTTCCATTTAACATAGCATCTTATGGTTTACTACTTATGATGATTGCAAAAGAATGTGATTTAATACCAGATGAACTAATAGGTAATTTAGGTGATGTTCATTTATATAAAAACCATGTAGAACAAGCAATTGAACAAACAAAGAGAAAACCATATACGCTACCAGACGTTAAGATAAAAACTAATATAAATTTCAAAGCAGCAATGGACGGACATTTAGATAAAATTGAATGGGAAGACTTTGTTCTTTTAGGTTATCAATCACATGACAGAATTTCAGCACCACTTTCAAACTGATCCGCGAGATGAGGATTGGATTGACTCAGATCAATCAGAATATGATTCCGTTTCATGGGGAGACGAACCAGAAGAGTATGAAGATGACTCTTGGGAATACTAATACATAACTTAATGAAATTCAAAAAACTAACAGGAGCTCCAAATTTCGAATTAGCTCCATACGTAAAAGAATACTTACAAAAACATAAGTATCATGACATCAAAATGTATATGGGTTGTGATTCCCAAACTAGAAATGGTGTAACTACTTATGCAACAACTTTAGTATTCCATGTATCTTCTACAGGATGTCATGTAATTTACAAAAAAGAAAAGTACCCAGAGATTAAAGATATTTGGAATAGACTTTGGAAAGAATGTGAAAAATCTGTTGAGGTTGCATTGTATCTTCGCGAGCATGGAATTGAGATAAATACAATAGATTTAGATTACAATATAGACCCAACTAAAAAGTCAAATAAGTTGGTGAAAGCAGCGGTAGGTTATGTAACTGGGTTTGGATTCAAAGCAAGATACAAACCAGAGTTACTCCCAGGAGTTTATGCAGCAGATAACATTGCAAACTAATAAACAATTGACTAATTAACAATATAATAGATACATTAATTAAACAATTAAGATTATGCCGATAGCGGACGGATACGAAAACGAAAAAGGGAAACGATTCCCAGCTAAAAAGAAAGCAACACCATTCTTAGATGAGTTTGGTGAAGACTTGACTAAAGCAGCGCACGAAGGAAAGCTAGACCCTATTATTGGTAGAGACAGAGAGATCTACAGAATATGTCAAATTCTTGCAAGACGTAAGAAGAACAATCCTATTATCCTTGGAGATCCAGGTGTAGGTAAAACTGCTATCGTAGAAGCTATTGCACAGAGAATAGTAAATAAGAAAGTTGCTAGAGTATTATTAAATAAGAGATTGATTTCTTTAAATATGACAACCATTGTTGCTGGTACTAAGTATCGTGGTGAATTTGAAGAGAGAATGAAGAACATTGTAGAAGAGCTTAAGATGGCAGATGATGTAATTGTCTTTATTGATGAGTTACATACTATCGTTGGAGCAGGTGGAGTTAGTGGAGCACTTGATGCTTCAAACATTCTTAAACCAGCATTGGCCAGAGGTTCCGTACAGTGTATTGGTGCAACTACACTTGATGAATATAGAGAGAATATCGAAGATGATGGAGCTTTAACCAGAAGATTCCAAGAGGTATTCATTGACGCACCAACACTTGAAGAGTCTATCGAAATACTTACAAGAATTAAAGAGAAGTATGAAGAGCACCACTCAGTAGAATATAGCCCAGAAGCTCTCGAAGCTTGTGTAAGAATGTCTGAAAGATACATCAAACAAAGAGAATTACCAGATAAAGCTATCGACTTAATGGATGAAGCTGGTGCAAGAACTCACTTATTAGAAGTTAAAGTACCTGCTAGAATAAAGCAATTAGAACAAGAGTGTGAAGAGACAAAGAATAAAAAGAAATCTGCTGTAGAGAAACAAGATTATGAAGTTGCCGCATCTCTAAGAGATGAACAGATTAATCTTGAAGCAAGAATTGTAGAAGAGACTGAAAAATGGGAATCTAACTTAAAGACTAAAAAGAGAAAGGTAACTATAGACGATATTGCAGAAACTGTATCGATGGCAACTGGAATTCCAGTTACAAGATTGGGAGCTGATGACATGAAGATGATTAAGCAAATGGCTGACTATATTAAGAAAGCTATTATCGGACAAGATAAAGCAGTTGAAGCTCTAGCTAAAGTAATTAAAAGATCTAGAACTGGAGTTGCATCTTCAAAACAACCTACTGGTTCATTTATGTTCTTAGGTCCAACTGGAGTTGGTAAAACTGAGACTGTAAAAGCTTTAGCAGAATATATGTTTGGAGATACTGACGCAATGATTAGAATTGATATGTCAGAGTATCAAGAAAAATTCAATGTATCTAGATTGATTGGAGCACCTCCAGGATATGTAGGTCATGATGAAGGTGGTCAATTAACTGAAGCAGTAAGACGTAAACCATATTCTGTAGTCTTATTTGATGAGGTTGAAAAAGCTCACCCGGATATTTTCAATACATTACTTCAAGTGCTAGATGAAGGCAGACTAACCGATTCAAATGGTAGAATAGTAGACTTTACTAATACTATAATTGTTATGACTTCAAATGTTGGTGCAAGAAAGCTTGCAGATTTCGGAACAGGTATTGGATTCTCTACCTCATCATCAATGTTAGAAGAACAAGCAAAAATGTCTGGCATTATCAAAAAAGAACTAAAGAATAAATTCAGCCCAGAGTTCTTAAATAGATTGGATGATATTGTTTTATTTGACCAGCTCAAAGCAAAAGATATAATTAAGATTGTAGATATTGAACTTAATAAGTTTATTGAAAGAATGGGTAGACAACACTACACATTTAAGTTCAACAAGAATGCAAAAGAATTTATAGCAAAAGAAGGTTACGACCAAGCTTATGGCGCAAGGCCAATTAAAAGAGCTATTCAAAAATATGTTGAAGATGCTGTAGCAGATGCAATCCTAGACGGCATGTTGGAAGAAGGTAAAACTTACACAATTTCTAAAGATAAAAGCAAAGACAAACTTGTCATCAAATAAAAATTTGAATAATATATAATCTAATAATATAATACAATTAGATTAGATGGCAAAGTATTTTAGGTGGAATCCTGGTCGGGATACAGACTCTACGTATTCAGGAACCGTAACAAAAAGATTCTTAAAATTAGATAACGCACCGGGAAACAGAACTGTAGTCTCTCGTTACTATAAAGTGAATGATGTTCTTTCCGGAACAAAAACATTAGTACATCAAGATAAATCCACTGGCAAACCTAAAAAATTAGGTCCGATGTCAACTGATTTAGTTGAAGGAGATTTCATTAGTAAAATTATGAAATTTACTAACAGGTCTGAAAAAAGAAACCACTGTCTATCTGATTGGGTTGTAATGAGAGCTGGCGGAACTCAAATGACTATGCCTTATGGTGGTTATATTTGGAGAACTCGTTCAGGTAGCACTACTCAAATAGCAAGCAGTCCAAACAATCCCTATGGACATGAGCAATCAACTGCAATAGGCGATGTATTTTTTGCTACTGAAGATAACGATTCAACTTCCAGAAGAACACCATTACACTGTTTAAGATCTGGTGATACAGGTAGTATGGTTCCTAAGTCTTTAGCAGGAACTAGATTTGGATTCTATTCTTCTAGATATGGAGGAAGTCAAATTTCAATTTATGGTCTAAAAACTGGCAAGGTCAAATATGGAGAGACTGCTCAGAACAGTGGAGGGTATTATGACGCAATAGGTATTGATACAGAACATGATATAGAAGCTGGAGAGATTATTACAAAAAATTGGTCCACGTCTCAATCTAGAATTTTCATACAATCAACAGAAGATGTTATTGTATCTGTTGATGAAACTGATGGAGGCGATAGAATGATGGTACCTCCTGCTAGTACCTTTATGTTCACAAGAAGAGCATCCACTCAGGGCAATTGGTCTGTTTCTGGGAATACTACGTCTAATACTGACTTAGTTGTTTATAGCCAAATATCAGGAAACAAAGTATGGGCGACTGAAGTTGCAGATGGCGCTGGTGGTGATGCAGCAATGGGACTAGGAATTGAATTTCTATCAAATACATTCGCATACGGAAATACTCTATCAGATTATGCTATTGTAGCTCCATTCGGTGAAACTAACGTTACCGTTAAATACCATGGTAAAACCAATGGAAATACAGAAGCATGGACTACATTGCATACACATTCTTTAGGTTCTGGTTTAACCACACCAACAAACCCGGCTGCAAGATTTGAAGACGGTAATGGAAATGGAGGAACATCACATAGTGACTATAATGATAGTGGCGGTACTAATGATTTCGCGAGTGGAGCCAACATGTGGTGGATTGAGGCTGATAAACCTATTTTCGTTATGATTAACACTCCGAGCCAAGATGAAGAGATGTTATTAGGCTGGATGCGCAGATCCACACTTAACGACGAGTGGTTGACCGATCTTCTCAGTGTTGAAGCATTTATTGTAGACCCTGACGAAGATTTAACTCTTGTAGAGTAAGAAAGATAGTAAACCTTTTTACATTTTATCATATAACTTACATAAAGTTATTAAATTATAGAATATGAGTTTTTCAAACACATTCGTAAACATTATTAATCATATAGAAGAACAAAATCAATCTGCAGATCCAAGAGGTCTAAAGGTAAAAGAGTCGATTCTTTCTAGTTTTACTATTAACCCTGTGCAACCAATTGCTAATTTTGAAAAGAGAAAATTCAATTGGAAATACTTAGCAGGTGAATTATGTTGGTATTTAGAACAAGACAGAGACGTAGACTTTATCGGTTCATTCTCTAATTTCTGGGGTACACTAACTAATCCTGATTCAAATGAGATTAATTCTAACTATGGTTCTTTAGTTTTTAATAAAGAACAATTTGGTTGGGTTGTAGATTCACTTGTTGCTGATAAAAACAGTAGACAAGCTATTATGTTCTTTAATCAACCTAAATTTCAATTTGAAGGTAACAAAGATTTTGTATGTACGATGTATGCAAACTTCTTTATTAGAGATAATAAATTAAATATGAAGATTCAAATGAGATCTAATGATATTTTCTATGGTCTTACATTTGATGCGCCATTTTTTGCATTCTTACAACAATCAGTACATATTAAGTTATTAGAAACATATCCAGACTTAGAATTAGGTGATTATTATCATTTTGCAGATAACCTACATTTTTATGAAAGACATTTTGATTTAGCAGATGCAATTAAGATAGAAAAGATTAATCCCGAAACAGAGAACACATTTGTCCTAAAGCAAAAGTTTATTGACTATGATGGTGAAAAGGTTTTCCTAACAGAAGCAGCTAACGAGTTCTGTAAAGAAATATATGAGAGTATTAATGAAGATAGAACGACAGCTTTAGATAAAGAAGGCTACAAAGCTATTCTTGACAAGTATTTTGTTTTGTAATGAGCAAGGTTCCTAAGATACACCTAGACCCTAATAAAGTAATGAGGGAAGATATAGATAAACTTCTAATGTCTAAATATGATATTTTCTACAGAAGGATTGTAGAATTTATTTTAGAAAAATTAGAAGGTAATGAAACAAATAGTGAACTTTTAGCTATATTAGTTGACGGAGATGGAGCAGAGTATCAGATGGAGCTGCCGAAAGAGGGTTATATAAAGTGTCTGGGAAAAGCAATGGACTACTTTTTAAAAATAGAGGAATACGAAACATGTGACCTCATCAAACAAATGAATAAACAAATATGAAGTATTTACCAAAAGATAAAGAGTTTGAAAGGTTTGCAAGATCTGAATATAATGTAAGTTCTAGTAATTTAGATCTTTACAATAAACAGGCTTCATTAACACCTTATATTTTAGAAGAAAGAGAAATGCGTATGACGCAAATGGACATCTTCTCAAGATTGATGGTAGACAGACTATTATGGGTTGCAGGACCTGTGAATGACAATATGTCTACAATTGTTCAAGCACAGTTAATGTTTCTATCCTCTACGGGATCCGGAGATATTACAATGCATATCGATTCACCAGGAGGTTCGGTTAAATCTGGGCTATCTATGGTGGATGTGATGGAATACATTCCAGTAGATATTAAAACTGTAAATACAGGAATGGCCGCTTCTATGGGTTCAGTACTTTTAGGAGCTGGAACAAAAGGTAAGAGATCTTCATTGAGACACTCACAAACAATGTTACATCAATCCTCAGGTGGATTTAGAGGTAACATCCAAGATGCAGAAATAGATTGGAAAGAGTGGCAAAAGTTAAATGACGAACTCTTTGTATTATTAGGTTCTTATTGCGGTAAGAAGCCTGAACAAGTTAAAGAAGATGCTCAACGTGATTTTTGGCTAAGTGCAGACGAAGCAATCAAGTATGGCATCATAGATGAAATCATTAAACCACAAAAGAAATAATGTCAGATAAAAGAAACAAGCAAAAACAAGTTTTTATCGAACTGGTTGATTTACAATTAAAACCACATGGAAAATCTTATGTTGATGTAAAAGGAGATCCTGAATGGTATATGAAGTACAAGACTACACGAGAGTATGAAAAGACATTCATCACTGAAGGTTCTAAACTAATTCAGAAAAAGTTAGGATTAACTAAGAAGTTGGCAGAGAAAGAGATGAGTTGGTTCATTCTACAGTGGGGCTTGACAACAGTTGAAGCTTTCGATCAGATTAAAAAAGAAACTAGACAAGTAACAGACGATAAAATTTAAGAATTGACACTACCTACGCTAGAGGAGATAAAGAATATAAAACCTGAATATTCTAAAAGAATAGTTATTCAGCAAGAAGTCTCCGAGTACGGTCAAATCAGTTTTCATATCCTACACCGTAAAACTCCTTGGCATAAGCTATCAAGCGGTGATATACCAGAATATTATAGAGAAAGAAAAACATTTAAAGCTGCAGAAAGAGCGGCCATGTATCTTTTAGTAAATTACAAAAAAATTTTTAGCTAGAAATCTAGTAACATGCTTATAGTAAGTTAAATAAATAAACTATGAGTAAGTATAAAATACCAGATTGGATAGAAGAGGGTCCCATGGACCTTGAGTATAAGACTCTAAAAATGTTGGCTAGAGTAAAAGAGCTTAAAATGAGACTTTTACGAGGACATCTAATGAGAGTTTTAGTCGAGGTTGATGATACATTGGATTACTTATATAGGTATGACGCGCAACAAGTAACAAGTGTAAAGCCTGCTGAGTATGAGGTTATGGGATTACAATGGGAAGATCTAGAAATGGTCTTCACTACCGCAGAAGAGCTAGAAACTAATGCTATATTAGATAAAGTGGTAAATGAAGCTATTGATAAATTTGAAGAGCTTCATGGAAAGTGTAGGGAATCATGGAGGGAGATTGAAGATAATATCAAATATAGTTATATAGGAGATAGAAAATACTTCTTAAGCGATGGCTTTGTTTTCATTAAAACAGCAGACGACAAACTTCACATTTACTACTTTACAAAACCCGCTCAAAGTTTTAAAATGCATTGGAAAGACTTTAGAATGCAACATATAAAAACTGAGAATTGGAATGAAGATACATATTTCGCAAGACTTGAAGAAATATCTTCTAAGAAATCAGGTAAAATTTTAATAAAGGTCAACTTAGAAAAGGAAACAGAAGTTGAAAATCATGCTATGGCAGTCATAAACTATTGTGTATTTAGTCTTCTTCGTAAAGATTACACATTTTAAGTAGAATGTTAGTAAATTTAGCGTGATATATAATAAAACAGAAAAATACAAATACTAATTATGCCAAACGTGACTAGTCAAAATTTGTTTGCGGTATTACCCTCGATGATTAACATCATTAGAGGACAAGCAACAAGTGCAATCGTTACATTACATAAAAATTATGTAGGTAACCCTATTCCTGTAGCTTTACTAAATGACTGCAAGGTAGAATATATTGACGGCGACAATGTTGTCATCAAAACTCAATCGTTAGGAGCTAATAACTTAATCCATGGTTCAGGTGAAACTGCTAACCAAATCTCAATCGAAATTTCAGCATCAGAATCAGCTGCATTAAATTTATCTCAAGCAGGTATTTCTGGAGAATTGTATGTAAGAATTACAATATCAGAAGCAGTTTCTGAAGTAGTATTACCAAAACTTAAAATCGGTAATATATTTGATGCCGGTGACAATATCGGAGAAATCGTAGCTTCTAGATTTACAGTTCCTTCAACTGTATATAAAATAAAAGCATTATCTAATTATGCTAGTACTCATCCAGGTTCTGGTGAAATAGTCTTCAACTCTGAAGTTCCTTCACAGATTACTATGGTTAAAGTATCTAACCAAGATGATAAAGGTTTTAAAAACCAATGGTTAGAAACTGTACTAGGTGATAGAATTGGTGTAGATGGATTGACAAACTCAATCTTCTTCACAAACGTAAATAACACTTCTGAGTATTCTTTATTTAGAATTACAAATTATCAAAGAATTGATGTTAATGGTAACCAAGTAGATACAGATCTAGCAGATGCTATTCAATTAGGTCTTGTTTATGAAGGTAATTCTAGCTCAGCCGGTGACAACTACTTATTAGCTGCAAATGATTCATTAGGTATCTTTACAGAATCATACCAAGGGTTATTATCTCAGGGCATTCAAGTTACAGTACCAAATCTTAATAATCCAGTAGATGGTATTAGAGATTTAAGATTTACAGGTGCTGGTATTACTGGTACTGCTGGTAATCAAGCTACAGATGGTGAATTAACTATCGATGTTGCCCCAGGTCAAAAAGGTGAAGTTGGTGATAAAGGTGATAAAGGTGAAATTGGTGAAAAAGGTGATGATGGTTCTACAGCATATCAAGTTTATGCAGACTCAATGGCCAACCCACTTAACGAAGTTGATTGGTTAAACTCTTTACTTGGTGCTAAAGGTCAAAAAGGTGAAATTGGAGCTGATGGAGCTGCTGGAGCTGATGGAGCTGCAGGTGCAGTCGGCGCACAAGGTGATAAAGGTGATGTAGGTCCACAAGGTGCAACTGGTTTAACTGGTGCCGATGGAGCTGCTGGAGCTGATGGAGCTGCTGGAGCTGATGGAGCTGCTGGTGATAAAGGTGATAAAGGAGATCAAGGTGACCAAGGTGCTACTGGTCCTGCTTCAACTGTTGCAGGTCCTGCTGGTTCACAAGGTGATAAAGGTGAGCCTGGCCAAGGTCAAAAAGGTGAGCCTGGTATTCAAGGTGATAAAGGTGAAGTTGGTACACAAGGTATTATAGGTCAAACCGGTCCTGCTGGTCCACAAGGTGATAAAGGTGAGCCATCAACAATTGCTGGTCCTACTGGTCCTGATGGAGCTGCTGGTTCTACTGGTGCAACTGGTCCACAAGGTGATAAAGGTGAGCCTGGTGTTGCTGGTAACGATGGTAACGATGGTGCTCAAGGTACTGCAGGTGAAAAAGGTGCAACAGGTGATACTGGAGCAACTGGTCCTGCTGGTGCTGATGGTAATGACGGTAGTGATGGTGCAGCCGGTCCTCAAGGAGATAAAGGAGATACTGGTGCTCAAGGCCCACAAGGTGCCCAAGGTGCTACTGGTTCTACTGGTCCTTCTGGTACACAAGGTATTCAAGGTCCACAAGGTATTGCTGGAGATAAAGGAGATCAAGGTGACCAAGGTGCTACTGGTCCTGCTGGTCCTGCTGGTCCACAAGGTGCAAAAGGTGACCAAGGCCCTGCTGGTAATGATGGTAGCGACGGTTCACAAGGTATACAAGGTGAAAAAGGTGCTACTGGTGCTCAAGGTGATGCTGGTCCACAAGGTGATAAAGGTGAAGTAGGTCCACAAGGTCCACAAGGTGCTCAAGGTGCTACTGGTCCTGCTGGTAACGATGGTTCTGATGGAGCTGCTGGTGTTGCTGGTGATAAAGGTGAGCCTGGAGTTGCTGGTAATGATGGTTCTGATGGAGCTGCTGGTGTTGCTGGTGATAAAGGTGACCAAGGTGCTACTGGTCCTGCTGGTCCACAAGGTGATACTGGTGCTCAAGGTCCTGCTGGTGCTGATGGTAACGACGGTTCTCAAGGTCCACAAGGTGCTCAAGGTGCTACTGGTCCTGCTGGTCTTTCTGGTCCACAAGGTGATAAAGGAGATCAAGGTGACCAAGGTGCTCAAGGTGCTACTGGTCCTGCTGGTCTTTCTGGTCCACAAGGTGATAAAGGTCAACAAGGTGACCAAGGTATCCAAGGTATCGCAGGTAGTACTGGTCCACAAGGTAACGCTGGTCCACAAGGTGATAAAGGAGATACTGGTGCTCAAGGCTCACAAGGTGCTCAAGGCCCACAAGGTCAAACTGGTCCTACTGGTCCACAAGGTTCAACGGGTACAGGTATTACAATGAAAGGTTCAGTGCCTGATACAGCTGCTTTACCTGCAGGTGGTAATACACAAGGTGATGCATATATTGTACAATTAGATGATTCATTACATATTTGGGATGGTTCTGCATGGGTTTCCGGTGGTGCTATTCAAGGTCCTCAAGGTGCTCAAGGTAATACTGGTCCTGCTGGTCCACAAGGTGATAAAGGTGAACCATCAACAGTTGTTGGTCCTGCTGGTCAAAAAGGTGACCAAGGAGCTCAAGGTAATACTGGTCCTGCTGGTCCAACTGGTCCACAAGGTATTCAAGGTGATAAAGGTGAAGTAGGTACTCAAGGTAATGCTGGTCCTGCTGGTCCACAAGGTGATAAAGGTGCAACTGGTTCTCCAGGTAGCCCAGGTCCTGATGGTCCTACTGGTCCTGACGGTCCTTCTGGTCCTCAAGGTAATGCTGGTCCTACTGGTCCACAGGGTGATAAAGGTGAACCATCAACAGTTGTTGGTCCAACTGGTTCCGTAGGTCCTACTGGTCCTACTGGTCCTGACGGTCCTTCTGGTCCTACTGGTCCAACCGGTCCTGCTGGTTCTGGTGGAGGTGCAACCAAGTACCTATTAAGATTAGAATACGATGTAAACGAAAACTTAGTAACTGCAGACACAAGTTTTGTAGCTGCTACTGGATTCACAACTGCGGGTGCATCGGTTGTTTCTCAAGTTGCTGGCGGTGGTGCACTTAACCACACAGCTACGCTTAACTTTAGTGAAACTAACCCACCTGTATCAATCGTAGGTTACGGATGGAATCCAGCTACAGCTAACTATACTGTAGTACATTTCGATAGAGATCAGAAACAAGTTCAATATGAAGTAGGTATTTCAGCATTTACGGAACAAGCAACCACAGATGGTGCTTCCGGTAACGCTGGACAATGGGGTGGTGCTGTATTCTCTGGAGCTCAAAACTACAACATCACAGTTGATGTTGACCAACAAGCATTATCTTATGGTAACGCTGTTTCGGGTGGCTTCGGACAACCATCTAAATTGCCGCATGCTTACTTAGTAATAACGTTCTAAGAATATAATTAAAACAACAGGGCGGCTTCGGCCGCCCTTTAAATAGATAAAAAGTATAAATGGCAGAGTATAATATAGACAATCCGATTCTATTTCTAAAGGGAACTTTAGATGCATCAGCAGTATCATCTAGATACGCCTATGACGATTCTACTGGTTTAGGACCAAGTGGTACAAACATACCTTTAGAGTATGATATAACAGTAAATCAAATTGATGCACAGGATATTGGTTCTAGTGAGACTAGATCTGGTGGTTCTAGAGCTTATACAGGATTGGATATTAAAACCGGAGATTGGGTAACAACAGCTTTTGGTACAGTATGTTTACAAATTGTAAGTATAACTTCAAAATCTGAAACTGAAATTACATTCAAAGCTAAAGACGTTGATGCATTTTCATATAAGAACTATAAAACCAATTCATTAGGAACTGCTGGTGTTGCTGAAGTTGCTTTCTTTGAAGTATCTGATTCAGGTAAACCATTAATAGCAGGTGAAGATGCTTCTGCTTTTTTTGGTGATAAAGTAGCAGTAGATTTAATTCAATCTAGATTTGCTATTCAAGAGGAAGATGAAAGATACAGAATTGAATTTGATTCTGCTCAAACTGCAGTTTCTGAAAGTCAAGTAGTTTCTATCGATGCTAATGGTGATTTAATTCCATTTGGTGCAGCTGGAGCTTCTGATTTTAAATTAGGTTATTTGACTTCACTGTCTTATGGTAATACAATTGCATATTTAAAACCATTTAATACTATTATAGATGATTTCGCTAAGCCAGAACTTTTAACAGGTTCTAAAGGTGAATTCTACTATGCTTCAACAGTAACACCTGGTACAATTACTACAAACTCATCATTAGGTTCCGATAAATTGTATTTCCAATTTAAAGATGCGGTCCCTACGGTTATTACAGCTAGCGTTGTCAACTCTGCTACTGCAGGTGGTGATACATTAATAGTTAACGGTGTAACTTCAGTGAGTGGCGCAAGAACAACATCAGAGATTGTATCTGATATTAATGGTGGTACTGCAACACATTTTGTTACTGCATCTGAAGTAGCATCCACAACTGCTTTAAAATCTTATGATAATAGTTTAACTCCGGCAAACGGTGATATTGTTTTCGTAATATCTGTAGATAGCGGTGCTAATTTTGTATATCCAGAGATTACGATTTCAGATGGTAGTAATAATGCTACTGTATCTTTCCAAACTTCAGATGGTACATTCCCTGGACTTGGTGCATACCAAACAGTATCTGCAAACCAAATGGTAACAGATATTAACACAGCTTGTAATGCAGCTGGTGTAAATATTACAGCTTCTACCGAAACAAACACAAATGGTAACAACAATGCACAGTTTCCTAAATTAGTTTTAACTTTAAATTCAGGTAGTGGTATTACAATTACAGAATTTGCTGTAGATGCTGCAAATCAAACATTCCAACAAGCAACTGCAATGCCTTTAACGGCTACTGCTACAACAGATGTAACTTTAAGGCTAACAAGAGCAGATGGTGGTGATATTATGCTAACAGGTGCTGGTACTTTCGTTAACTCTAACGGTATTGTATCTTCATCTATGGGTAGTCCTGCACTTCTTGTAATGATTGAAGATGAAGAAGGTTCTGGTGTAGCTGAAACAGGTGTACAAACTAGAGTAGATTACAATAGAAACCCAAGTGCCACTTCAAATGATGGCGATACTACAGGACTTACAATAACTTATACTCCTTATGATGATGGTGCAGTAATAATAAAAGTAAATGGACTGCAAGTTAATTTAGGAGATGGTGCTAAAGATCAAGGATGTTATTTCTCTGCAGACGGAGGAACAACTGCAAAAACTTCAGCTGCTATTGCAGCAGGAGATACTTTATATTGGATGGGGTCTATAGCAGCATATCAATTAGAGACCGACGACGATATTGATTTTGTTTATGACGCATCTTCCAATGATGTATAAATGATTTTGAAATAATTTAGAAAAAGGGACCATCAGGTCCCTTTTTTTGTGATATACTAATATCTTTTACTTTTCATTAATTTTTTAATGAGAATTTACCAAATTGGAAAAGATCTTTAGATAAATACAAAGAGGAGACACTAACGTCTCTTTAGGCCTAAATAAACAATTAAATAACATGGCAAGATTAAAAGTAAAACAAATTAGTGACTTTACAAGTGCTGTTCAAGGATTAATCGATGGTGATAATGACCAGTCGGCTGCTATAATCTCTGCAATTTCTACTGAAGCTGATGCGGTATCTACCGCAGTAGTGAATGAAATTTCAGCGACAAACTCAGACGTAAGTTCTTTATCATTAAGAGTATCTAACGACGAGGACGCTTTAGCTGCTGAAATTAGTGCTACTAATGGCGATGTAAGTTCTTTATCATTAAGAATATCTAATGACGAAGATGCTTTAGCTGCTGAAATCAGTGCTACTGGTGGTGAAGTAACATCTTTATCTACAAGAGCTGGTTCTGGTGACACTAGATTTGGATCTGCTGATACAAGACTAACATCTGGTGATACTAGATTTGGTTCTGTTGATACAAGATTCGGAACTATTGCAACAAGTTCTACAGTTGATTCATTAGAAACTAGAATTTCTGATGATGAAGACGCTTTAGCTGCTGAAATTTCTGCTACTGGTGGTGAAGTAACTTCATTAGCTTTAAGACTTTCTCAAGAAGAGGATGCCTTAGCTGCTGAAATTTCTGCTACTGGCGGTGAAGTATCATCTTTATCATTAAGAATATCTAATGACGAAGATGCATTAGCTGCTGAAATCAGTGCTACTGGTGGTGAAGTAACATCTTTATCTACAAGAGCTGCATCTGGTGATACTAGATTCGGATCTGCTGATACAAGAATGGGACAGAATGCTACAGCTGCTTCAAACGCACAGTCGTCTATTGATGCAATTTTAGCTGGTGCTAACGCTAACACTGATACATTCGCTGAGGTAATTTCATACATTAACTCTGTTGATGATGCAAGTGACTTAGATTTAGTTAATGAGCTAGCGTCTGTTGATACTAGATTTGGTTCTGGTGATACAAGATTCGGTTCTGCTGACACAAGAATGACTTCTGGTGACACAAGATTCGGTAACTTAGACACTTTAGTTGGTGCTGTATCTACATCTGAAGCTGCTGTTTCTGCTGCTTTAGTTGCTGAAATCAGTGCTACTGGTGGTGAAGTAAGTTCATTAGCTTTAAGACTTTCTCAAGAAGAGGATGCCTTAGCTGCTGAAATCAGTGCAACTGGCGGTGAAGTAACATCTTTATCTACAAGAGCTGCATCTGGTGATACTAGATTCGGATCTGTTGATACAAGATTTGGTACTATCGCAACTGGTTCATCGTTAACTTCATTAGAAACTAGATTATCTGATGACGAGGACGCTTTAGCTGCTGAAATCAGTGCTACTGGTGCTGAGGTAACATCTCTATCATTAAGAGTATCTCAAGATGAGGATGCCTTAGCTGCTGAAATTAGTGCAACTAATGGTGACGTAACTTCGTTAGACCTTTACATCGATGGTGTATCTTCTGACTTAGCTGCTGAAATTAGTGCAACTAATGGTGATGTAACTTCTATCAATACTAGAATTGTTGCAGTAGAAGGTGATTCAGAATATAGAAAGCAATATGCTACTGTAAATTCAACTACTCAAGCAACTATTTCTAACGCTATTGAGTTCGCTGCGGATGACGATATTTCGGTATTCGTTAACGGACACGGTATAGGATTATTCACTGCTAATACTGGTGGTTGGTCTACGACTAATGGTACTGTATTTACGTTCACTGACATCGGTTACGATTTAGAGGATACGGATGTAGTATACGTTATCGGTCACAGATAATAGTTAACTATTAGTAAAGTTCTAATTTATTAGGAAAATTAAGGGTCCCTTCGGGGACCCTTTTTTATTTGACTGATATATACAATAACATAACTAAACATTTAGATAATATGACTAAAACAGGAACCGAACCTAGGGTAATCGGCATTACTTTGGGAATCCACGCAGTTAAAGAGAGTATGTGGATAAATGGTATCAAAATGAACGCTATATTCTTAGCAAATGCATTAAAAGCCGCAGGACACCATATTTACCTTTTAGACACTAACAAAGTAGTAAAGAGAGATGAACTTACTGGTAGGTTAGCATCCGATGAATTGATGTGGGATGATGAAGAATTCCCATGTTATGATTACTATAAGAAAGGTAAAGAATGTGAAATACTTATTTGTTTAGGAACTACTCTTGGACCTAAACAAGCTAGAGAATGGAGGGGTGATAGAAAGAACGTTAAGATTATCAAATATGCATGTGGTAATAATTATGTTATCGACATGGAGAACATGATATTTAAAGAAGATCCTGGAGTTAGGCCTACATATAATCATGAATTAGATGCAGTTTGGTATGTACCACAACAAGGATGGCAAAATCATGAATATTATCGTGTAACAAATAGATTATTGCCAGAGCAAGTTACATGTGTACCATTTGTATGGGATCCAATGTTTATTGATAGATCAGAAAAGTTTTATGGAGATACTTTTGATACTGACGGAAAGAAGATGCCTACTATAGAAGGTATAGTTCCGGTTTACAAACCTGGTAAAAAACCAGAAGATAAACAATTAATTGTTTTCGAACCTAACCTAAATGTGGTTAAATTTAGTATGATTCCAATATTAATAGCAAACGATTATCTTTTAAAGGGTGGAGATAAATTTAAGAAGTTTCATGTTGTTAGTGCACAAAGACTATATAAAAACCCCTTTTGGAAAGAATTTGTAGGAGGATTAGATATTGCACAACTTAATAATAAAGATGGAGAGCCTTTAATAGAAGTACAACATAGATGGCCTGTACATTACCTATTAGCTCAATGGTCTGATATAGTTATTTCTCATCAGTGGGCAAATCCATTAAATTATGCATACTTAGATTGTCTTTATTTACAATTTCCTTTAATACATAATGCAGAAATGGTTAGAGATGCGGGATATTACTATCCAGATTTTGAAATAGGAAAAGGTTCTGATATATTGAATTGGGTAATGCATAACCATGATGCTAATATAGAAGCATATACTGAAAAGACAGAAGCTGTTTTAACAAGGTATACTACTCTTAATGAAGATATGGTACTAACATATAGTAAATTAATTGATAATTTGTGGCAAGGTGAAAACAACCACAGCTTATCTCATAAATATAATTGGAAAACTAACTTATATTTTGACTCCTAAAAAGAGACTGAACGAAAAGAAAACTGATATATACAATAACGCGATAACTAATAAAAATACAAACTGTATTTAATGTCTAGACTAAAATTAAAACAGATACAAGAATTTTTAATTGATTCTTCTACTTTAAATAGTGGAGATTTCTTAGCATATAATTCTTCTAACGGAAAATGGGAGAATAATGATGCCCCACTTGACGGAGCAAAAGGAGCTACTGGACCTCAAGGTAATAAAGGTGCAACTGGTCCACAGGGTGGTACTGGAGATACTGGATCTGGTGGTGAACAAGGTGAACAAGGTGCAAAAGGTGCTCAAGGAGGTACAGGTGAACAAGGTGATAAAGGTGCAACTGGTCCTACTGGTCCACAAGGTGACAAAGGAGCTAAAGGTGGTCAAGGAGAAACTGGTGCAAAAGGTAATACTGGTCCTCAAGGAGGTACTGGTGCGACTGGTGAAAAAGGTGTAACTGGTCCACAAGGTCCAACTGGTCCTAAAGGTGCAACTGGTGGCCAAGGTGATAAAGGTGCAACTGGTGCTCAAGGTGACCAAGGAGGTCAAGGTTTAACTGGTCCAACCGGTCCACAAGGTGATAAAGGTGCAACTGGTCCACAAGGTCCACAAGGTGATAAAGGTGCAACTGGTCCAACTGGTGCACAAGGTGGTGGAGGTGCAAAAGGTGCAACCGGACCACAAGGTAATCAAGGTCCACAAGGTTCAACTGGTGAAAAAGGTGCAACTGGTCCACAAGGTAATACAGGACCACAAGGCGACCAAGGAGCTCAAGGTTTAACTGGTCCAACAGGTCCACAAGGTGATAAAGGTGCTACAGGTACTCAAGGTTTAGACGGGACAGATGGTACTGACGGTCCTGCTGGTGCTGACGGAGCAAAAGGAGCTACTGGCCCTCAAGGTGCTCAGGGTCCTCAAGGTGCTCAAGGTAATAAAGGTGCAACTGGTCCACAAGGTGAAAAAGGCGCGACTGGTGATAAAG
>Ga0181414_1000151_pt1 | contig 20500 bp, 19 predicted proteins | sample 37SPOviralmetaG_FD_130139 | JGI IMG/M metagenome (GOLD analysis project Ga0181414, IMG submission 130139) | Marine viral communities from the oligotrophic San Pedro Time Series (SPOT) site, San Pedro Channel, CA, USA - 37 SPOT_SRF_2012-11-28 | ecosystem: Environmental > Aquatic > Marine > Strait... | reverse complement strand
ATTTAATATTTGAAATACCGAATCCTGAACCCAAGATAGTTATATTGTTTTCATAAATGTTTTCTCTTACAATGTTCAGACTATCAAATGAACTAATTCCCGAATTAATTACAGCGAATAATCTCGAAAAAATACTCGTAACAATATTTGTTGAATTTTTTGCTCTATCCTGATCATCATCATAATATTCACAACTACAATAGTCCGGTGTGTAAGGAGGACATTGGTCTTCATCTAAAGGGGGAAATTTGTATGCAAATAAATTTGATAAAACCAAACAAACAATTAATACAAATATTGGGGTTAATATTTTTATATTAAATTTTGATAGTTTATATGAAGATATTGTAAAAACAAGAAATGCAGCAATAACAAAGCTTAATACACCAGTAAGACTTCTTGTCAAAACTAAACAGGTTATAGGTAGCAATGACAAAACATACCAGTAATTTTTTTCTTTTGCATTATAAAAATACAACGGAATTGTTGGGGCAATCCAAACAGCTAAAAAACTTGGTTCTCTGAAAGTACCATAATTCCTTAATACCGTACAGGCTTTTACAATACTCTGAAATCCAATACCGGTTCCCATCCTATTTCTAGCTAAGTCAGGAAAATTCATTACATATGAAAAATAAGAAATTAAAGAAAGAATAGAAATTATGATTGATGCATATGCAACTAAATTAATAATCTTAGTTCTATTGTCTTTGTTGAAAATTTGATTAAGTGAATAAATGATAGAGAAAAAGGAGAAAAAATTTAATAGTCTTAATGAAACATACAATAATGGGTTAGAGACTGTATTGGTAATCAGTGTTTCATATTGAAAAAATAGAAAAATTAAAGTTACAAAAACACAATATAAAGTCCAAAAGAAATATTGAGAAGTTAAAGAGCTTATTTCAAATTTTTTATCAATAAAAAAATTGATAAATAAGAATAAAAAAATTGAAGTAGACACCCATGGAAGTGGTATACCAAAGATACTAAATGCATCTAATGCATTAAATAGAAAACCAACAAAAAGAATTGAATATATTATATTTTTATTTTTTAAAATCAATTAATCCTCTTATATCCATTTGAAAACAAAACTTTTATACCGTTATTATCTTCACCCCAAGAAATATATTCTTCTAAATCAACATCATTAGAAAAATCTTCAATTAAAACTTCTCCATCATAAATTGAAATTTTTCTATATATTCTTTTTCCATTAAATTCTGCGAAGCCTAAAAAGTTATTTTTATTAAAAATTAATGTGTGACCATCACCCATATAATTTAATCTAAAACAATCAAATTCGTCCTCTTTTGGAATTTTAATATTAGCTTTTGGACCCCAGTGGTATTCTAAAGATCTGAACTTATTTCTTATATTTATATCATCAGTATACGTTCCTGTACCTGGGTCTCGTGTAATCCATCTACTATTTGAATAGCTCTCAATTGACAACTGGTCGTAATGTGAGTGGCCTCCAATGCCATTTTGACCAATAGTTCCACATCTTAAACTAAAAAATTCATCATTGTTTCTCCATACATATAATCCAAAATCATTAAAGCAATAACTTTCATAATCTTTTGTAAATATTTTTATTTTCTTATGACTAACTTTTGGCATTTGTTCCAAAGAAGGAGTTTTTGATTTTATTTCAAAATTAAATTTTTTTTCTATATTCAACCAATCAAATTTAGGATAAAGTTTATCAATTAAATTAATAAGCCAAGTCATTTGCAAAGGTGCTTCTTCATCGAATTCAAAGTAAAATAATCTTCCAGAGTCATTATCTCCTACTTGAGACAACTCACCATTGATCATTAGTTTTCTTAAGAAGATTTTATTGGTTGTTATTATCTCATCTATTTTTGGTAGCACTTTTGATTGACTATCAACTTCCTCAATGGCTAATTTACATATTATTAAGGCCTCCGTAACAAAAGCTGCGTAATGTGTGGATCCCTCAAAACTTGTACCATCTTCATAAAACTGTTTGTTTAATTCAGAATTTAATTCATTTTCAAAATATAAAAATTCTTTTTTATCATTTTCAAAATTAAAAGAAGCAATTGTTAAAAGAATAGATGTCAATTCAATTAAGTAATGGTTGCCTACTACATTTCCTCTGTTTTCAAGATTGCTTATTATGAACTCATAGTGTTCACTGATATAAGAACTCAATAATTCTTTATTATTTCCCAAAATTTTAGAAGTTTCAATACTGTCTTCTATTGCAAAGAGATGGAAGATTAAATTTATATTTCTTATGGCTACATCCATTGGACTGTTCCAATAGATCAACGGGAAACTACTGACATCAATGTTTCCTGATTTTGCTTTCTGCAAATATTGCAATCTTGAAGCTTCATAAGGAACTTTTACATCAGCAATGTTGAAATACGCTGGTTTTAGTTTTTTATTAGAGAATTTATAATTTGTGAAAATATCATTTGTCAAAACATATTGTTTTGAGTGTTGACCAAATATTTTAATATTATTTAAATCCACCATTTCATTTGGATTAGGTCTACAATTTTGATTTATGAATTTTTGAAATGTAGTATCTCTTCTAATAAAGAATCTAAAATTAGATGGATATTTTAAATCAGAACCAAAAAAATAAATCAAATTATATTTAATTTTTCTGAGGACTGTTTTAAAACTACTCATAAGATTTTCTAAAACTATATGTGGTAATTGCTCCAATAAAAATTTGTGAGAAAATTATTGATAGAATTGCAGGATTAGAACCAAAACTATGCATAACGTAATATATTCCCAATGATACAAATGATCCAAATAATACAGACTTTGTTAAGGTAAATTCAAAATCTAATGCTCTAGAAAATATAATATTTATACGTGACCAGACCATAACAGGCAATGCAAAGAGAATCCAAGAAGTATATGTAGAAACTTCACTAAATTCTGAACCTAACAATGAAATAAATAGTTCAGACGCAAATCCTCTAAAAAGGAAAAATGAAATTGGGATTGCAAAAGATATTAAAAATACCCTTATTAATCTGGTTCTTATTTCTGAAACATCCTGTTTAGTTTTCGCTTTACTTAATTCTGGAAATAATATATCTAAACTAGCTGCAACTAGTTGGAATACTATTTCCAAGATTCGTCTTGACCAGGCAAGAACACCCAATGCAGAACCAGAATAAAAAAGTCCCAATAATACAATGTCTAATTCTGAAATAAGCGCACTTGAAAAAGTTGTAAGAACCATTTTTTTGCCAGATGCTTGCAAGTTATTTTTAACAGATTTATTTGAATTTAAATTAATATCATTTTTTGGTATGGAGAAATGGGCAACTGCAAAAAATGACACCAAAGTAATAACCTGGAACATAATCAAAGAAAGTATTGAAAATCCCTGAGCAACAAGTATCGATGCACCTAATCCATATATGATTGTTCTTAACATTATTTGCTTAGAGCTAGTTACAAAATCTCCTTTAGCTTGATAATAAGCAAGAGCTACATGGATCATTTCATTAAAAACAAATCCAATAAGAAATAAAATTGTCATTGGCAAATCACGCTTAAGAAATAAAGTCAAAGGTATTAAAATGATAAAACTTAGCATTAAATTTCTCAGAATTAACGAATAAGCATTTTGAAACATTAATTTTGAACTTTCATTTTTTTGAGCCAAAAATTTTGTTACAACTAAAGCAAGAGACATCACTATAGCTGTACCAATCAATACAGAAAGACTTTTTGAAGAAGCATATTCACCATATATCTCAGCTCCATAAACTCGACTAATTATTGTAATTAAAAAGAAGTTAACTATTAAAAGAGTCAATTGCATAAGTGAAATATAAATTGTATTTTTCTTCCAATTATTAATCATTGAGAATTCCTACTTAAATGCCAATTAGCAAGATTAGATAAATACCATTTCTTTTGATAATCAGATCCAGAGTATACTTTCCTAAGAACACTTGGATCAAATAAGTGTGTTGAAGAATTAAAGTTTCTAACTGACTCATAAAAGAAATCTTCATCTTTTTTTATCCATTCACCTACTGGTGCTCTAAATCCCTGTTTTTGTCTATATATTATGTCTGAAGGAATATAGTTTCTTGCTACTTTTTTTAGCAAAGGCTTGCCAGAATAATCAGGGATTAATAATTCTTCAGGTACAGACAAAATAAACTCAACTAACTTGTGGTCTAGAAACGGTACTCTAGCTTCAACCCCTGATTGCATTACTAACTTATCCATTCTCATAAGAAGTAATTCAGGTAATCTAACTTTTAAATCTATAAGAGTCATCCATTTTGAAAGCTTTGCATCTTTTGAAGCAAAATAATCATCCCAAAGATTATCTGCAAATCTAATCAATCCAGAATCTATTGAAATATCACCTGAAACAAGTTTATTAATTTCAGCTAAATTGAATCCTAAAGCGCCACCAGCAAAAGTAGTATTCCCATACAGCATATTTGAAAGCAAATTTAGTCTATGATTTGTAAATTTTGAATATTTATTATTTTTTGAAGAGAATGGTTTTTTATAATTAGACAATTTTAACAGTCTGTTCCAATGGTCATATCCATAAAAAAGTTCATCAGAGCCTTCACCAACCTGCACAACTTTGATACCAGAAGATTTAGTTGCTTTCCCTAAAAAATATAAAGGTATACCAACCTCATCACCAACAAGATCGTCTTGATAAAAAGCATAATTATCAAAAATTTCTTTAAAATTTTCAAAATTTATTTTCTCTTCATAAAGTTTTATTCCAATTTCCTTAGAAGCAAACCTTGCTTCTTTTAGTTCTCCACTGTAGCCCTCAAAGCTTTCTTGATAATCAACATTGAAAGCTTTTAAAGTAGTTTTCGTATCTTGTTTCATCAGCTTTCCTAAAAGTGAAGAATCTAAACCTCCTGAGAGAAATAGTCCAACCTCAACATCACTTACTTTTCGATATTCAACAGATTCATTTAGAAGCCTATCTAATTCATTTGCAACTGTTTCTTCATCCAAATCATTGTTGGTTGAAAATGTATACGGGTCCCAATAAGTCTTTTTTGAAATTATTCCATTCTTGTCTAATCGAATAAATTGTCCTGGTTCTATTTTATTAATATTTTTATTGCCAGTTCTGTCAGCTGGTACACAAAGATGTCTTAAATATGCTAAGTAGGAATCTATATCTGGTTCAAACTTAATTAGTTTTGATAATTCTATTGCTTTCATTTCTGAGCTAAAAAGAATCCAACTATCATTGACAGAATAATATAAAGGTTTAATTCCGATACGATCTCTAGCCATAAACAACTCACCAGATTTATTGTCATAGATTACAAATGCAAATTGACCACGAAGTTTATCCAATATTTTCTCTTCATATTCGACATAACCCTGTAAAAGAACTTCTGTATCACCATTTGTTATAAATGTATATCCTTTTGTTTCTAATTCTTTTCTCAAGTCCTTATAGTTGTAAATTTCACCATTAAAAACTATTGTGTATCTTTTATCAGGAGATTGAAAAGGCTGATTTGAACGGTCATTTAAATCAATAATTGATAATCTGGTATGAATTAAACAAATAGAATCATTTATAGAATTGTGAGAAGAGTGGTCTGGACCTCTATGTTCTAGAGATCGCTTTACATTCTCAATAACTATTGGATCAATTTTGGAATTGTTTAAGCTTATAATTCCAGCTATTCCACACATTTCTCTTACTTTAATGTAATATTTTTTATTTAAAGAACATATATTATTTTTGTTTAAAGTAATTAGTATGAAATATTTTATTGATTATATTTTTTTGTTAATCATTTTCCCTATTTTTACAGTTGTATTGCCAATAATTTCTCTATTTATTTTGTTATTTGATTCAGGTCCCGTAATTTACTCACAAAAAAGAGTAGGACTAAAGGGGCAAGAGTTTAAATTACACAAATTCAGAACAATGTCTGTATCTTCAGATGAAAAAATTCATAAAGATCACTATAAAGATCTTTCACAAAATAAAAAAATTGAGCCGTCCTTAACTCCTGATGATCCAATCAGAATTGAAAATGATGATAGGATTACAAAAATAGGGTCTTTTTTAAGAAAAACTTCTTTAGATGAATTACCAAATATTCTAAATGTTTTGAAAGGTCAAATGTCTTTTGTTGGGCCTAGACCGTTAGTTAAATATGAGTCTGATCTTTATGGAGAATACAAAGAAAAAAGGAATTCAATAAAGCCTGGTATTACTGGTCTAGCTCAAATCCAAGGAAGGTTAGATTTAAGTTTACAAGAAAGACTTTACTGGGATATAAAATACGTTGATAAAAAGTCTTTTAACTTCGATCTAATTATTATTTTAAAAACTGTTTATTCAGTTCTCTCAAGAAGAGGAGCGAATTAAGCTACTGTATTTGGTACTAACAATTTCCTTATTTGATATATTTTGCTGAAAACCGCTTATATTCTCTAATATTTGATTAACTTTTACAAGATTTTTCATTTGTTGCAGTGTATTTTCTAATTTTTCAGGTTTCTTTAAATCAATGTTGAAACCCAATTCGTATTTATCAATTAATTTAGAAACAGCAGAATTAGGATTAGAAAAATTTATTAGTATTTTATTCATATTTAAGTAATCAAAAGTTTTTCCAGGAAAACCTTCAATAGTTATTTTGTAATCTAAGCAAATTAATGCGTACGGAATCTCTTTTACTTTTTCCTCCAAATCTTCTCTAGGAAGATAGTCATTTATGTTTATATTTTCTTTTGAAAATTTAGATAAACTTTCAAATTCCTGTCCTGAACCATAAAGCTCAAAATTCCAGTTTTGGGGAAATTGCTCATTAAAAAAATTTATGAAAGAACTTATGTTTTGTGGCCTTCCAGTATTCCCAGCATAGAATATACTTTCTAATTTCAGGTCTGGTTCAAAATTACTCTTTGGAAATGGTGAAAATGATTTATTGTATGAATTTTATTTTTATTAATACGTCTTTTTTCAATTAAGTATTTTTTTAAATCTTCAGAGTTAACTACAACTTTACTCACATTTTTTAATGAATAAGTATCAAGAATTTTAAACAAAGATTTTAAAATTCTATTTGGTTGTTCATCTAATTTTTCAGCTATCTCAGGATACAGCTCCCAAAGTGAATAAATCGTATTTATTTTTAAAATTTTAGCAGTAAAAATGCATACTAAATTCATAGTTGGTGGATAGCTAAAAATTAATATTTCTTTATAGTTTTTTCTATTTTTGTAAATAAAACGAATTGCTTTATAGTTAAAACCCAACCATTGAAAAAATCTAGATGAATTTGAAAACTGACGTGGATGCGATTCTATGTAGTGAACTTTTATTCCTTTAAACATTCCAACGCTAATATTTTTGTCGTTTTGATTGTATTCTTGAGCACTTTTTAAATTGTATTGAGGAGAGCTTGCTAAAACTTCAATATTGTTCAATTCTTTATTCAATCCATCAGCTATCTCGGATACAATCATGCCTGTTGAAATAGTGTCAGGAGGAAAAGTTAAAGAATGAATTAAAATTTTTTTCATTTTAAAAATGATCTTGAAATATCAAAATCATAATTTTCTCTGTCGTGTTTGTTAAAGTTGTTATTTTTACTTAAATCTATCAAATCATCAACAATTACTTTAGAAGAGCTTCCATCCCCAAAAGGGTGTTTCCATACAGTACTTTTTAATTCATAAGCTTTAAAATGTACATCTTCTAGATTGTCATTGTTAATAGTTGGATCAAATTTTATAGATGATTTGACCTCATATACTTCAGGTCTTTCTGTACTATGTCTCATCTGAACTGTTGGGATTCCTAATATACATGCTTCTTCTATTACTGTTCCTGAATCAGATAAGCAATAAGATGAGTTTTTGAGTAAGTAGATAAACTCAAGATAACCAATGGGGTCTACAACTAAGATGTTATCATTTAACTTCATTCCAGAATCTTTTAACTGTCTTTGAGTGGCGTATCCCATTGGGAATACTACTTTTTTATTAGTTGTATTTATTAAATTAATTATGCTTTCAAAGCTTTCTGGTCTTAAAATATTTTCTCTTCTGTGGCAAGTAACTAATACAAACTCGTCTTCTTTGATAAAATTTTTGACTTTATCATCAAGAAAATTAACCCCTGTATCAAATAAATCTTTAAATTCATCAAGAATATCAACTATAGGGTTTCCAGTAACTTTTATTATGCTGTCAGATATACCTTCATTTAACCCTTGTTTCTTATATGAGGGAAGATATGAATAAATTCTATCTGAAAGATGATCAATTGTTTTTCTGTATTTTTCTTCAGGCATTCTCCAGTCATATGACCTCATACATCCCTCTATGTGAACAATTGGTGTATTGTGCTGTGAAACACCTATAGAACCCATTACTGTATTAGTATCACCCAGAAACATAACTGCTTTATATTTATGATTCTCTAGGTGTGAGTAAGTTTCATTAATTATTGAGGAAACTGTAGTTGCATCGTTTGTAACATCGATGTTAAATTCATAATCTGGTTTTGGAGTGTTTAGTTGATTAAAAAAAACATCTTTCATATTTTCTGAATAATGTTGTCCAGACCAAATAAAGTCGAAATCAATATCTGTACTTTGATTTAATAATTTTATTATTTTGCTTGCCCTAATTACATCAGGTCTAATTCCAAGAATTAATCCAATATCTTTCATATCGTATTAAGGATACCTTTAGTTAGACTGCTTTCAGATAATTCTTTAATATTTTCTTCTATTGTTGGAATATTTTCATATCCAGCATCTAACCATAATGTTTTATTTGCATCTTCGTTTTCAGTTTTTAAAGTTCTATTGACTGAATTTTCTGAATTTATTTTTTTAACCTTCACATCAACACCAAAAAACTTTTTAAAATATATTAATAAGTCGTATTTTGAAACCTCATCCTTAGGTATTACATGTTGTATATTATTTTTGAAATTATTAGTTTTAATCATTCCGTGGACAATCTTTGCAAAATTTAATGTTGTAATCCCATTCCACATATGATCTATAAAACCATTTACTTTTCCTTCACTTTGATTTAAAAACCAATTTAGCAAGGACTTTCCTTGGCCTGCTTCTGGCCCGACAATACTTCCTCTTATTAAATACTTGTTTAAATTTAATACTTCTCCACCAATTTTTGATTTTCCGTATACATCAATTGCATCTTGAAAAGAAGACTCTAAATATTCACCAGTTACACCTGAAAAAACACAGTCCGTACCAATTTGAATAAATTTAAAATTATGATCTGAGGCAAGGTTTGAAATCTTTAATGGAAAATAGCTATTTACTTCTAGCGCTTTCTTAACTGACTCGTTACTTTCTTCATTAATTTCAGGTTTGATTAGTCCAATGCAATTTATCAAAAAATCTGGATTTATATCTTTGATTAACTTTTCTAAATCATCAGTTAATGCATCAAATTTATAAGAATTTTCATGTGGATAATTTTGCTTATTATTTCTATAAGTTAAAAATATATCAAATTCATTAGTGTTAATGAAATATTTGGATACCATATTTCCAAGCATTCCACTTGAACCAAGTATCAATAACTTATTCATAAAAATTTGGATTAAGTTCGCTCCACGGATCCCAAAGTTTAGAATCAAAACGATAATCATCTTTGACCGACTCATCTAAAGGTAAAGATGAGAAATATCTAATACTATTATTTTCAGTTAAATTTATTGCGCCATTTGCATAATTATTTGGTATATACAAAATTCCATCTGTTGGGGTTAAAGTAAATTTATGAATTTCTATATCATTAGATGGGTTATCAAAATCATCTACGTGTACAGCACAAACTAAGAATTCTCCCTCTTCAATACTAATCCACTTTTCTTCTATTTTGTGTCCGTGCCAAGCTCGAACTGTTTTAATTAATTTATTCTGAACTTTATATGTTCTAACTACATTTTTTAAATTAAGTTCATTAGTAAAAAAAACCGTTCCCCTATCATCTGAGTGTGAATTGCTCGAAAACAAAATAGGTTCCATTTTTATTTAACTCCATATTTTTGTAAAAAATTTTGATTTGAATATCTAGGGTCATTTATATCCTTAATTCTATTTGAAGAAATTAACTCATACATTTCATTTATGCCTTGTGTTAAATCGACAGTTGCTTGAAATCCAGTAGCGTCTTTTAATTTGTCACTAGAAACTTGATAATTTCGAGCATCTTGAAATGGGAGAGGTGTTGTTTCTATCTCAACGTCACTAATTTTGTTTTTAATCTCGTTAGCAATTTCGATAATTTTAAAATTTTTGTAATGAAGATTAAATACACCGTTTGTTTGAGCATCAAGTGTATGAGCTATAGCATTTGCTACATCTTTCACATGAAGAAGAGGCCTCCATTGCTCACCCCCAAAAACACTCATTTTCTTATCAATATAGGCTTTAGTGGTTAAGATATTTACAACTAAATCCAGTCTAATTCTTGAAAACTTATCACCAATTCCAAAGAGAGTCCCTAATCTAAAAATAATTGAATCTGAGTCAGCTAAATACTTTTCTGCAATAAGCTTTGATGAAGCGTATTCAGAAAGTGGATTAACTTCAGAACTTTCATTAAGAATCCCTTCTTGCGCTCCATAAACTGAACATGTAGAGAGAAATACTATTTTTCCTTTAAAATTTTTAGCAAGGTTTTTTACAGTTTCTGAATTAATTTCGTGAGTAAGGGCAGGATTTATTGCACAAGCTCCATCACCCACCAAAGCGGCTAGCCATATTACAGCATCATATTGATCTAAAATATTGTTTATTTTTTTATAGTCTCTAATGTCTCCAAATATAAAATCTACATTTTTTCTGTAAGAATTTTCATAAATTAAAGAATCATAAACTGTAACTTCATTTTCTTTTGATAATAAATCTACTATGCCACCACCGACATAGCCTGCCCCGCCGACAATTAATACTTTCATCTTCTTTAATAGTATATGCTTTTATTTTCTTAATAATTATTGTTTATTTTTTTGCAAAATAATTTCTTAGACAAATATATACCAAGCTTTGTTACCATGTTTACTGTGAGTAAAAACATTCTTGTTACTGGAAGTTCAGGTTTTATTGGCTTTAATCTTTCAAAACGACTACTCAATAAAGGTCACAATGTCACTGGTATTGACTCATTTAATGAAGCTTATGATCCGAGTTTTAAAAGAATAAGACAACAAATACTTAAAAAAGATTCAAATTTTAAAGATTATGAATTAAATTTAGATATTTATAAAAATTTAGAATATATTAAAGACGCTGAAGATATTAAATACGATATTGTATTCCACTTAGCTGCAAGAGCAGGTGTGAGGCAGAGCTTTTTAGATCCTGTTTCATATATAAAAGATAATGCTATTGGCACTACAAATGTGGCTAATTTTGTTAAAGAATGTGAAATAAAAAAATTAGTTATAGCTTCAACATCATCAATTTACGGAAATAGTGGTACAAATAAGATGATTGAAGGAGTTGATGAAAAAATAGAACCACCTTCAATCTATGCCGCTTCGAAGTTGTCTGGTGAAGTGTTTGCAAAAAATATTCTAGAAAATTCAGAAACTAACGTTATCATTACAAGATTCTTCACAGTTTATGGTCCTTTTGGAAGACCAGATATGTCAGTCTTAAGATTTATACATTGGATTGTCGAGGGTAAGAAGGTTGATTTATTTGGTGATGGTAAACAATCAAGATCATTTACATATATTGATGATGTAACTGAATTATTAATTTTATGTAAAAGTGTAAATACTGACTGCACACTAAATGTTGGAAATAATCAAACTTCAACTTTAATAGAAGTTATTCAATATATTGAAGAAGCAACTAACACAAAAGCAAATATTGATTATCAAGAACGAGCATACAAAGATCCAGATATCGTTTTGCCAAGTTTAGAAAACACAAAAAATATTACAGGCTGGTCTCCTAAAACAGATATCAAAAGTGGAGTAGAAAATACTGTAAAATGGTATTTTGAAAATAGAGATTTGATTAAGAATCTAAAATATTTGTAGGGTTTATGAAAAAAATAATAGTAACTGGTGGTGCTGGATTTATAGGAACAAGTTTAGTAAAAGCATTGCTGAGAAATGATGTCGAAAAAATACTAATAATTGATGATCTTTCAACGGGTTCTAAATCAAATTTAGATAACCTTCTATCAGATAACAAAATAGAATTCATTCATTCAAAAATTGAAGATATTGAAAATATAAATAAAGTATTTCAAAATTATGACTTTTGCTATCACCTTGCAGCAGGTGTTGGAGTTCAATATATTATGGATAATTTAAGTGATTCACTACTAACGAATATTCTTGCTACCCATAAAGTTTTGGAGGCTTGCCAAGCCAATAATCTACCAGTTTTACTAACTTCAACGTCTGAGGTTTATGGTGTCGCTCAAGATAAAGTTTGGACAGAGGAAACAAAAAGCTTAATTGGGCCTACTACAAAATTAAGATGGTCATACGCTGCATCAAAAATGATTGATGAGTTTATTGCTCTCTCTCTTTATGAAGAGAAAAAAGTTTCACCAATAATTGTTCGTTTATTTAATATAATAGGACCTAATCAACTCTCTAAATTTGGAATGGTTGTTCCAAAATTTATTGAAGCTGCCATTAATGATGAAGATATACTAATTCATGGTGATGGTTCTCAATCCAGATCATTTACTTGGGTAGATGATGTAGTTACCTACCTAATAAAACTTGCAGAGTTAAAAGCATATGGAGAAATATTCAATATTGGTCAAACAGAGGAAATTACAATAAAAGAACTTGCTGAGCTTATTATTGAAAAAAGCAATTCTAATTCAAAAATTATTTATAAAAGTCATGAAGAAGTCTATGGGAAATCTTTTGAAGACCCAAATAGACGTACTCCCGGAATTGAGAAAATTGTTGAATTTACTGGAATTAAACCAAGTAAAAATATTGAATTTATGGTTGAAAACATAATTAATTACAAACAAAATAATTAGTAAAGTGAATATTCTTATAACAACTGGAATATATCCTCCAGATGTTGGTGGTCCTGCAAGATTTGTTCCATTAATTGCAGAAAAATTGTCTAATGAAAATAACGTAAATGTAATTACTTTAAGTCAAGACATGAGTAATTTGGAGAAATATGATTATCAAGTTACCAGGATTTTAAGAAAACAAAATAAATTTATTAGAATTTTTAAAACATTCTTTCTAATATTCAAATTTGGACGAAAGTCAGATGTTATTTTCATCAATGGTTTGTGGCTTGAAACATATTTAGCGAACTTATTTATAAGAAAAAATACAATTAGAAAAATAGTAGGTGACCCAGTTTGGGAAAAGTATTATTCAAAATATAAAGTCACTGAAGAATTTGATAAATTTCAGTCAAAAAAATATAACATTTTAATTGAACTTTATAAATTTATTAGAAATGTTTCTATAAGATCTGTTAATACAATAATTGTTCCTTCAAATCATTTATCAAACTTTATAAAAAATATTGGCTTTTCTGGGAACTTAATTCAAATAAACAATGGAACAAAAAAAAGCAAAGATATTGAAAAAATATATGATGAAAATAATTTTTTAATTGTAAGTCGTCTAGTTAGGCATAAAAATATTGATCTTATAATTGAGTCATTCAATGATTTAAATAAACAAGATTCTTTAGACTTCAAACTAAACATAATTGGTGAAGGGCCTGAATACAAAAATATTAAAGACCTTATAGAAAAATTTAACTTAAGTGACTCTATAAGCCTTATTGGTTCAAAATTTGGCAATGAACTTGAAGAATATTACAAGAATTCAAATTACTTTTTACAATTATCAAGTTACGAAGGAATGCCCCACTCAATCCTTGAAGCAATGAATCATAAATTAATTGTAATAGCATCTAAATTTGGAGGAAATTACGAACTTATTGGTAATAATGACTTTGGCTATATTGTTGAAAGTCTAGAGGTTAATCAAGTTACAGATTCTATAAAAAATGCAATTAATGATAGAAAAAATCAAATCATAGCATTAAAAGGTAAAAATTTGGTAAATCAAGAATATAATATTGAACTAACCACGCAAAAATATGCTGAAGTAATTTTTAAAAATGAGTAAGAAAAAAATACTATATTTAAACCTTTCGACTAACGAAAAAGATATATCTCTAGGATTTTCAAATTCTTGGCTCTCAAAGTTTGCTGATAAATTTGAAAGTGTGGATTTGATATCACTCAATATATCTCCAAACAATCAAACCGAATTTAAAAATGTCAATATTTTTGGTATTTCAGAATCAGAAAAGTTGTCAAGGATTGATAAATATTTAAAACTAAAAAACTTAGTCAAAGATTTAACTCAAAAGAATGATTACTCCATATGTTTTTCACACATGTCACCTTTACTGTCGATAATTGCTAATTGGTACAATAACAACAAAAAGACAATATCAATTCTTTGGTACACTCATCCAATGCCAAAAGAGCTAATTAAGAAAATTGTTTTATACATTAGTTTATTTTTCAATAATCAGATTGTTACAGCCTCTGAATCTTCATTTCCATATTTTTCAAAAAAAGTTAATGTAATTGGTCATGCAATTGATTACGAAACATTTTTAAATAAAAAAACAAATATTAGTAACAATGATTTTGTTATTTTAAGTAGAATTTCAAAATCAAAAAATTTGGAATTGAGTATTGATTGTTTTTTAAAAAGTAAATTCAATCAAGATTCAATTACAGTGATTGGAGATGCTGTAACAGATGCTGATATGGAATATAAAGCTTTCCTTGCTGAAAAATATAGGACAAAAAACAATGTAATTTTTAAGGGCATGATTCCTCACAAAGAACTGCCTGATGTTTTGAGAAGTTATTCATATCATATCAACTCAACTCCCCCAGGGTTTTATGATAAGTCTGTTTTAGAAACGCTTGCTGCAGGTATATATAATTTTTATTTAAATTCTGACTACGATAAACACTTTGATCCAAAATCATTAAAGTTTACAAAATTTTCATCTACACAAAATTCATTAACTGATTTGTTGAACGCAGTTTATGAATTGAATGATAATAAGATTTTAGAAATTGTTTCATTCGCACAAAACAGTGTCTCAAAAGAATCCGTAGAAACTATTTCGGATAGAGTTTTGTCTACAGTTGAGAACTAACCCAATCTATAGTTTTAGTTAATCCATCCTCTAGCTTTACTTTAGGCTCCCAGTTAAGCAATGTTTTAGCTTTAGTAATATCTGGTTTTCTTTGCTTAGGATCGTCTTTAGGTAAGTCTTTATTGATTAATTTTGAATTTGAATTTGTAATTTCTATTATTTTTGATGCAAGTTCATTAATAGTAATTTCAGTTGGATTACCAATGTTGAATACGTCATTATGCTCAGATTCCATTAAAGAAACAATCCCGTTTACAGTGTCTTGGACGAAGGAAAAGCTTCTTGTTTGAGATCCATCACCGTACACTGTTATATCTTCACCTTTTAAAGCTTGAACTATAAAATTTGTTACAACCCTTCCATCATTTAATTGCATCCTTGGTCCATAAGTATTAAAGATTCTAACTACTTTTGTTTGAAGATTATATGTTCTGCTGTATGTTGCAGTTGCAGCCTCAGCAAATCTCTTTGCTTCATCGTACATACTTCTCTCACCATTGGGGTTCACATTACCCCAGTATTCTTCACTTTGTGGTGAAACTTCAGGATCACCATATATTTCCGATGTTGAAGCTAGTAAATAGTCAGCATTCTTTACTTTTGCTAGTCCTAAAGTGTTGATGGTGCCAATGCTTCCAGCCTTTAGTGTGTTTACTGGATTTTCTTGATACGCAATCGGTGATGCTGCACTTGCAAAATGAAAAATAAAATCAATTTCCCCAGAAATATCTATATGATCTTGCACATCATGTTGAATAAATTTTACATTCTTATGGTCCAGCAGATGCTTTATATTGTTCTTATTTCCTGTAAGCAAGTTATCTAATAGAATCAAATTATGATTCTTTTCAAAAAGGGTATCAGCTAAATGAGAACATACAAATCCCGCCCCTCCTGTTATTAAAATATTCAATTTAACTCCATGGATAATAAATTACACAGTTATTTTTAGAACAAAATTCATTAAGTTCACTATTAAAATCATCTTTTTGTGGATACATAATTGAAACAAGTGAATTTGGGGCAATATCATTAATACTTGATAAATGGGAATGGTCTGGTACCTGAATCTGTTGATCTAAAATAATAACCTCAATCTCCATTTTTAAGAGTTTTTTATAAATATCTAAAGTTGGAGAATTTCTTAAATCATCCGTGTCTTCCTTGAATGCAGCACCTACTAAATAAATTTTTTCTAAATTATTGCTTTGTTTTAATGATATTAATTGATTTACAGTCCACTTAAGATGTTCATCATTTGATTCAATTATATTTGATATTAAAGGTAGGTTTAATTGATTTTTATTATAGAAATTATTAACTTCGATAAGGTCTTTAGGAAAGCATGAACCGCCCCACGAAGGAGATGGTCTAAAGTAATGTGCTCCAATTCTGCTATCTAGTCCTACTCCTTTTAACACATCTTGAAGATTTGCATTTGAATACTCAGCTAATCTTGTTGCTTCATTTACAAATGAAAGCCTCATAGGTAAATAAGTATTTGCAAGATATTTTATTAATTGGGAACTAATTGGATCAGTTATAATTATTTCAGAATTATAACTGCTGTATAATTGCTCCAGTTTTTTTATTTTTTCTTGATTTAAGCCACCTATTACAACTCTATCAGGATTGAAAAAATCATAAACTGCATTTCCTTCTCTTAAAAATTCTGGATTAAAAGTTAAAAGATTTCTATCGTAACCAACATTGTTACAAACATTTTCAATTTCATACGGAGGTATAGTAGATTTTACTGTAATTGTAATATCTTGATTTTCAAGTTTTGAAATCTCAGTAATTGCTGATTCTAAAAATTTTGTATCGACAGAGTTAGTTTCAAGATTATTTGGCGTTTGAACACATATAAATACAATGTCAGTTTTATCCCAATTAAGACCAATATAATTTTCATGAAATGACATACGATCAAAATTTTCTTCCTTAGAAAAATATTCATCAAGGCCAGGCTCAAAGAAAGGTAACTCTTTATTCGCTAACTTATTAATTTTTTTGGAATCTAAATCGATAAAGGAAACATGGTGACCTTGTTCGGCAAAGCCAACTCCTGTTACTAATCCAACATAGCCTGTTCCCACTATGACAATGTTCATATTATGCAATGTTAACAATTTATAGTTTTAATATGATAAGTAATGATAAATTATATAGCTCATTGGGATTGGGTATTGACAAAATCGCGTGGATCGATTGTGGAAAGTATTGAAGGTTATGAATTTAGGTCAATATGCCCTATTGATAACAAGGAAATGTTATCTAGATATTATAAAGACAGTATTGACTGGGAGATTAATAGAAAAAAGAGTTACGGATTAAATAGCATATTTAAATTGATAAAAATACTAAGGACCTTAGAAGATAATTCAATTGTTCATGTTTTTACATTAAAATCTGGATTTATTTATATTATTTCAAAATTATTTGTTAAAAAAGAATTTAAAGCAATTCTTTCTATTACGGGATTGGGGTATTTATTTAGTAAAAAAGCTCAAGCTAAAATGTTGAAGATATTTCTAAGACCAATATTTTACTTATTTATTAATAAAATATACGATGTAATTATTTTTCAAAATATAGATGATCAGAAGGCTTTTTTAGAGTATTCAAGATTTAATAACAAAACTGAGCTGATAAAAAGTTCAGGAATAGACACTGAAAAGTATGTATTGAAAAATAAATTTAATAATACTCTAAAAGTTATTTTTGCTTCAAGATTGTTAAAAGATAAAGGTATAAATGAATTTACAAAATTAGCAAAATCTTTAGAAGATAATGATCTAGAATTTTTTATTGCAGGAGATGTAGATCTTGGAAATCCTCAGTCTCTAAATGAAAGCGAATTAGGAGAATTGAAAAAATTGAATTATATTAGCTATTTAGGATTTGTAGATATTGAAAAAGAGATACATAAATATGACGTTCTAGTCTCTTTATCTGCTCATGAAGGTTTTTCTAGAATTTTACTTGAGTCATCTTTTGTAGGGCTTTGTATTGTAAGTTTAGAAAATAATGGCACTAAATTTATTTCTGAACTTGAAAATTCAGAATTAATTACATCTTTACATATCGATAGTTTTATAAAAGTACTTGAAAATTTAACAAAAAATGAATTAGAGATAAGTTCTAAAAACCGAGATTATATAAAAGAAAATTATTCATCTAATGAAATTGCTAAACATTTTAAAAGTATTTACGAGACAATTTAATGAATAATTTTCAAATAAACATATATTTTTCTGCATTCTCTGCAATTGGCTTATCAATCTTTTTTAACTATTTAATTTTTACTTTTACTAAAAATAGAAACTATCAAAACAATAATGAAGAGGTGAGGCTTTCAAAAAGAAATGTTCCACCTTTAGGTGGCATTGCAATTGCCTTATCTTTCTTACTTTCTGTAAGACTATTAGGGCAAGCTGATTCAAATTTTATCACTATAGGTTTGTTTGGAGTTGCAATTGCTTTATTAGGTGCATTTGATGATTTTTTTAATCTCAACTGGAAGATAAAACTTTTTTTTCAAATTTTACTTGTTACTGTTCCAATTTCTTTATTAAATGTATTTTTAAATTTTGAGTCTATGATTGGGATAGATTTAAACAATTCATTAAATATTTTTATTTCAACTTGTTGGATTGTTCTACTAATCAATTCTATTAATTTTATTGATAATATGGATGGTTTAGCTGTTGTTATTACAGGCGGAATAAGTATTCAAATTGTAATGCTTACATATATTTTTTCTCAAAATAAGTTAACAGACATATCAATTATTTTGCTTTTTACAATTCTAGGATTTTTTGTTTTCAACTTTCCTCCCGCAAAATTATATCTAGGTGATTCTGGAAGCCTCTTTATCGGTTTTCTTCTTGGGTTTATAAGTATTTTATTTACTTGGAACAATGCCGACAACCAGATCCTTAGCTATGTCATAAGTCCAATTGTTTTATTTTTCACAATTCCGCTATTAGATTTCTTTGTAATTATGCATTACCGTATATCAAATAAACTTTCACCGACCACTGGTGGAACAGACCATATTTCTCATAGATTACTTGCTTTAAAATTTTCTGAAAAAAAAGTACTTTTTCTATTTTTCATTTATTCTGTTATAAACTTTATATTAATTATTTGCTTTGTAATGCTAGAAGGCTGGCTATCAGTGTTTTCGTTTTTACTTTATGTAGTGCAACTAATTGCAATGTTTAATTATTTAAAAAAATTAAAAATATTAAGTTAATTTTTCTTCCAAATCAATAATCCGTTCTGGGGTGCCTGCATCTATCCACCAAGTATCTAAATTTATACTTGAACAAGTGCCTTCATTAATATATAAATTTATTAAATCAGTAATTTCATACTCTCCTCTGGTGGATGGTTTTAATTCATCAATCTTTTTCATACATGTTGAATCAAAAACATATAATCCCACGACTGCGTTATTGCTTTTTGGGTTTTGTGGTTTTTCTTCAATTTGAATCACCTTACTGCTTGAATCAATAACAGCTACTCCAAACTCTTCAGGGTTTGTTACTTCTTTTGTAAAAATTATTGAATTTTTATTTGTACTAAGAAGCTCATCAAAATCTATGTTTACTAATGGATTGTTTCCAAAAAAATTATCTCCAAGGACAAAAATAACCTGATCATCATCATTTACATATGAACTAGCTTGTTTTAAAGCATGAGATATGCCTAGCTGCTCAGGTTGAATTGCATAATCAATATTGTATTTTTCTCTAATTTGGCTAGTTTCTTCCTTAATAAGTTTGTCAAAAGAAGGATTTGTAATTATAACAAAGTTATTCAATCCCCAACTAATTAATTGCTCTAACTGTTGAATAATCATTGGTTTCGAATTTACTTTTAAAAGAATTTTAGTTGACTGATTATCTCTAAAACCTTGCAACCTCGTTCCAAGACCACCAGCAGCGATAATACATTTAATAGTGCTCACAATGTTCAATTATATAGTTATAATTGTTTTTTGATACTATGAAAGAAAATCGAAGTTTAATCTTATTTGTGCTTCTCTTAATGATTGGAGTGAGTGCTTATATGTTATTTCCCAATTTTCAAACTCAAGAATTTGACCAAAATGTTGTTGAAAATATTATGGATGGTGTAACAACGACCTCACTAGGTGAGGATTTAAACTCAAGCAACACAAATAATCAAGAAAAAAACACTGCGATTGAAAGCCCTATACAAAATGTTCCCGAAATTCAAAATTTGCTTAATTTGAATCAAACAGT
>Ga0181414_1000148_pt1 | contig 20865 bp, 33 predicted proteins | sample 37SPOviralmetaG_FD_130139 | JGI IMG/M metagenome (GOLD analysis project Ga0181414, IMG submission 130139) | Marine viral communities from the oligotrophic San Pedro Time Series (SPOT) site, San Pedro Channel, CA, USA - 37 SPOT_SRF_2012-11-28 | ecosystem: Environmental > Aquatic > Marine > Strait... | reverse complement strand
ACAACCAGGCAGTACCAGGCGGAAACTGATAGTAATATGCTTTAGTTACCAAACCATCCTCTGGCATTTCATCACAAAACATCATGTGGCATTGTGGATTGGTGCGAATCACTATGTGTAATCGCTCCTGTATCAGATACTGATCAGCATAGTCAGGGTTAATGCTTCTGACAAATCCTGGTTTATCACGATGTACATTTAATATCTGTCCGCTTCTGCTACGCAACAGTCTCCAGCGATAGAATTCAGGAAACTGTGTCATTAAACTGTGGGTATATGTGCCAATTAAATCACGACAAGGGTGCCGGTATAGTTCTTCACTGTATTGTTTTTTAGGTATACCTGTGTCAGGGTCTATGTTCTCTATGTAGTCTTTTATACTGGTAGCAACACCAGGCTTTGCCATCTCTAATGTGGTGCCATCTGGTGACTCTTTTTGTGGTCTGATGTCTAACCAGTTGTTTTCTCCATCCACACTACTGTATGATATCTGAAAACAGTCCTGTAAATCATTGTCTGATATAATTTTATTCGTATCAGTCCACAACTGTTCCTGGTCCAGGTCGGTCATTATCTGTTTAACATGCGTATAATCAATCACAATGGTATTTATATCGGATAAATAGTAATTATGCAAATATCAGAAATAAATGTAATAGATTTTGAGAAGGCCACAGACCCCAGTAAAACTCCTATCGATAAAGTAAACAAACTATTACAGCGAATTGGTATAACAGACTATGGTATTATAATTAATAAACCATTTGACGAGAAAATATACGAACTATTAATTGATACCTATATGAATAAAGTATTCTCTAGCCCAATGGAGAACAAGATACTGGACTACGTTATTAAAATATATCAAAAACGTGGTGTTAAAGCAAAAAAATTACCACCTCAGTCAGAAAGTCTGGGGCATAAGCAACAGTTTAGCGACATTCCCTGTCCTGGCTGTGGCGATCCTGACTGTGATCACAAACAGGAACATATGACAGAAGGACAGACTACTACTGACTATGTGGATACCAAAGAGTTTGGTGATTACATAAAGCAATACGGTGGCACAGATGTAAATGCAGTAGCAGATAAAGTGTTAGCCGCACTACGATTTTTTCAAGACAAAAGCATGGAGATATTTTATAAAGTAGAAGCAGAGGCTGGTTATAATGTTAATGGTAAACCAGTAGACAAATCACTGATACGTAAGATAGTACCCAAGCGAATTCCAGACGATGTGGTTGGTACTTTTATTGCTAAACATTTATCGTTTAAGAAAGGATCAAAACTAAAACCAAACTGGACCTGGCGAAAAGATCCCAAAGCATTTACTCAACATCCAGATATGATAAAGCTCAGAAAGGTTGTACAGGATCACATACAAAAAGCACTCACAGATGGTGATATTCCTATCACTATACAACATTTCGATCAGGATGAAGAAATGGCTCCACAGTTTAGATTAAATATTCAGACTAATGAAGGCACCAGATGTTGGAAAGGCTACAAGAAGAAAGGCACCAAAAAGATGTTTGGCAAAACAGTACCCAACTGTGTCAAGAACGAGGAGGTAGACATAGACAGTCTACCAGATATGGGACCTGGCTTTCCAGTACAGAAACATGAAATACAAAACATACAGTCAGTAATAGATAAAAAATTACCTGGCATAGTACCCTTTCAGCAAACAGAACTAAAAGGAGCGGCTCAAAAGAAGTGGCCCGCACCAACAGATATTAAAAAGAATGTCAATACTATAGCAATTAACATAGCAAGACAACAGGGCTGGAGTGGAAGCCTGGAAAAAACAGTTTTGCATGATAAATCGTCAGGCATAGGCTTTGCTTGGGTAACCAATGATAGTGGCATAATAGTTATTAACTGGCATCATAACCATATCACTAGTGTAACTGTAGACAAGAAGCCTGTGAGATCTGGTGTAATAGATAAAAATATACATACACTTGCTCCAGATGGTCCCCAACCAAAAAAATATAATCCTATTGATAAAAACAAACAGGAGATAGATCCTGTGTTAAAGAAACGTCTAGATACACCAAACTAAATTATGAATAACATGCAGGACATATTAAAGTCTTACTATGCTAGTGGTGGTAAAACCTTATTCGAGAATCAGATACTACTGGAATATGACCGTGCCACAACCATTAATAAGTGGGGCGACAAAATAATACTGGCCGCAGTTGCTAATAACAGAACAGAAAATGGCGATGAATGGATGCATTATTCCAGCGGATATGATGGAGACGAGGACCATGGTCGTTTGTGGCCATGGATGGAGGTGTTGACTAGAGGTGCACCAGAGTCTGAGTATCCAGATTACGACGAAAAGCGACAGAAGTTTTTAACAGACTTTTTAACAGAACTGGAAGAAGCAGACCCCACCGACAACAATCAGTATGTGATGTGGTTAGTGAAGACCTATGTCCAGAGTATCAAAGCAGATGCTAGACATCAGGCAAATTTCGAACGAGAGGCCGCAGGAAGTGAAGCGGCTGGCCACTGGAGTGAGTGGGATACGAACGATGTTCCTGATGATCATGATGATCGGGATGAATTTGGAGATTATGTTGGATCCGAATGGAGCGTGAGTGATCCCACTGAACTGAACAGTTTCAGGTTAGAAGATGTGGATCAGATTTCTGAAACACTGGCGAACTATCACCGTATAAAGCCGCAGTTACCGGAACCAGAAAGAGACATCAACAGATTTAAAACATTCACCAGACTGGAAGACTATGTGGACGGTGTAATGGATGGTGACCAGATACCAAATCCAGAAACAGATGACAAAACCTTAAACAGATCAGATGTGGAACTGATATATAACGGACCACTGGGCACAGTGACTATACCTAAAAGTTTCGAAGCCAGTTGTGAATTGGGTTCAGGCACCAAATGGTGTACCACTGGCAGAAACGATGACTACTATAAAAGTTACAGCAAAAAGGGTGATTTAATTATATACAATGAGAAGCCTGGCAACAACAAGTATCAGATACATCCTACATTAACTAACGTGGAAATTCGTGATGCTCGTGACAGAACTGTGAGTGATGACAAGTACACAGAGTTTACTGAAACTCATACAGTATTAAGCAAACTGATAAAGCAGAAACAACGTGAGATATTCAATAAACTGGCACAGGCTGATGTGGGTTATGATGATCTTGACTATGATGTGGATCACAGTCAGAGAGCATCTGCATTAATAAAATTAAATAAAGAATATCAGACAGGCGAAATGAACTATGTGGAACAATATTATGAACTGGTGTATTTTGAAGAGCTGAAAACTATTGGCCAGGGTTTACCAGACAGAATATTTAAACAGGAACTGGCTGAACTGATAATGTATGCAGAACAACGTGGTAAACCCTGGCCAGAAATGCAGGCGTTGGTGGCGGAATATGTAAAGCAGGAATACCAGGATCTGCCAACTGATGCTTCTATAGAAAAATTTAATAAACAGAACAAGGCACCCAGTTTTCCGGCAGATCAGGCGGCGGCTAAAAGATTACAGGATATTGAGAAACAAGCCCATGAAATACAGAAGAGTACTGAAGCCAAAAAATTGCTGATCAGAATAAAACAGTTTAAACAGCTCAAAAACCCCTGGCCAGAACTAGACGCCATACAGGCACAGATAGAAAGCACTGGCGTTACAAATACTCCTGATGATATGAACATAGAGGGTGTGGACTTATCAGACATCAGATCAGACTATGATGTGATTGAACTATCAGAACAGGTATTCAGACGTAGTGGCAGAATGTATTTCACTACCAGACATGCAGATGAGCAACGAGTAAATCGTGGCATTACAGACAGTAAAATGGAGACTGCTATCAGTATGCTGGAACAGGACCTGGACTGGTTAATCTATATGGGTATGAACGACTTTCAGATGGGAGATGCTTTAAGTATTTTTGACCCCAAAAGCAATATCACAATGGTAGTGGTGTATAAGCGACCACCACTAGACCCAGTCACTAAAGAACCCACAGAGGTAAATCCTGACAAGCCACAAGCAATAAACATAGCGACAGTATATCATGGCTCGCCAATTACATCAACCAAAATACCTAAAATCCTGAAACGTAACAATTTCCGTATGAAGAGTGGTGGACAACAAAAATTGACCACACGCAGTCCTAACCAGAGAGAGTTCTGGCACTTGGGCAAAGGCATTCAGCAGGGCGGTAATGAAAAAATATTTTAAATGATATGAGATTAAGAGAACTATTTGAAAACACAGGTGAGTGGATTACTCACAGAGACCTAGCGAATATCATATACACCAGAACTGGAAATAAACAATTAGCATTAGACTTTGATGCTATTGAGGACGAGTTTGTTAGTCAGGACGACGCACAAAGCACAGGACTTAGTGGGTTTGATGTTGACGCATTAGAGTTTGACAGAGAACGTGTAAACAAAATACTGGGAGATAATAGTACAGGTGTTAAAGTATTAAAGATGAAACAAGACGAGCAATATAATACTCTATACCAGATACTTCAGTCAGCCAGACTGGATGCTGATCTCACAGAAAAAGATTCTTACCCAGACAAAGATCTAATTAAAGATTTTATTGATGATGGGTACACTGACGAAGAGATTTTGGATTTAGCACAGGGCGAATATGATCCAGAAGGTATTGAACTGCTGAGAGGTTACTTGCCTAAACTTCGTGCTGGACTTAGGCCTGGACTAGGTACTGATCTAATAAACAGTCCAATTTATAGTAAACTAAGCCAACACAGAACCCGTGGCGGAAAATTAATAAGTAGGGGTGGTGCTAATACTACATATAAGCCACAAGTGGATCCGGCAATGCATAGAAGAGAGATTTACTATAAATCAGGAACAGGTATCGCAGGAGATAAGGCCGCCTCATTACCGACTGGAGTAAAAGTTCCAGAACCTCGTGACCCAGATTTAACTCCTGACAATCTAGACTTATACAAAGCCAGTAAATACAAGGGTGCACCAGGAAGTAGCGATTACTATACAGATCCAGAAGACAACTACAGTGATGTAACACTAGACTACATGGACGATATAGAGCAACTATATCAGAATGGCCGGAACCCTGACCAGATAGTGAGAGACTTAATGAGCAAATATGGATTACCTAGTATTACTGCCAGGAAGATAGTTAATAATTATCACGAAATGAAAAGTGGTAGCAGAACCTCTGACATGACTAGTCAAAGAAAACAGATGTCTAATTACAGAACAATGAATACTAATAAAGGTAGAGGTACAAATCGTAATAAAATGGTACCAAATACTAATTTAAACAAATATGCAAAAGGTGCCAAGCAGAATCGAACTAAAAGAAAGGACGATCGAGAAAAAAAATAACGTTATAGTTCCGTAGTAATTATACGATCTGCAAACAAATAATTTCCTTCTTCACTTAAATGGTTTATCTTACCTGGATAACTTTGCCATATATCATATCCATCAAGATAGTTAAAGCCTATAACAAACTCATCATTGTCTTGTATATTACTGGTTACAATAGTTTTGTCAGGATCTAATCTTTGTAAACAATATTCTACATAAAGTTTATGATCAAATAGTGCCTTATCAATATCAAAGTGATGCTCAAAGTATTCTTTAGCACTTGTTAAACGTGGATTGTTTTTATGTGTTTTTGCATGGTGCTCAATGTCTGTGTATATTAAATCACTTGCGGCATGAAGTCCTTGTTTATGTACAGGATGTTGATAAGTGAATACACGGTAGGGTGATGTGATACTAATAATTACTTTGTCATAATCTTCTGGCTCAACCATGTCTAGTTGCTTACATATACTGTATTGGCTTACACCAGCCTGTGCTATGTTGACTGTGTTTGTGTGCTCTGCTATAACATTAGGCCATCCTGGATAATCAGTATGCTTACTGCTCCAATCTGCCGCCCAACTATCGCCCATTATTAATATGTTCACGAACAATATTTATTAAAGCAACTGTTTATAAATAATGATATATGAAGAAGGTTTGGATATTTGGCGGAAGTTTTTGCACAGGCTATCAGAACGGTGCAGGTGGCAGAGACTGGATAGCTCAGTTAGATGCTGATGTAACAGTATGGGCATGTAATCCGCAGTCGCCTAAAAGCCAATACTTAATGCTGGAACATGCTTTACAACATCATTTTTTAGAACGATTACTGCAAGAGCCAGACTTAATTATATATGACTACCCTCCTGTTAATCGTGTACACTTGCCTACTAGTATTCCAGAATCAGAACAAACAATGCTTAACTGCAAACGTTGGGCATCAAGCAGAACAGGCCATAAGTTTGAGTGTGGTAGTGAACCTGATCAGGGAGAGCATTGGAGTCATCGTAGTTTAACAACCTTGGACGAATGGCATAAGTGGAGAACAGATGAGCCTACTCATACAGCCTTTGTTAATCAAACTAAAAAATTATTAATACAAGGTAAACTTCCTGACTATAGTCAAATGGAATGGACAGTAAAGGCTTTGGATAAGATAGCAGATAAGAAAATACCATACGTATGGTTTTGTGTTAATAACGAAAACCATTTGGTTGCTGATAAACATCTAAGTAATTATATTGATATAATGACTCTGGATAAAACTATTCCAACACAAAAGTATGTAAGCAAAACTGCAAATCATTTGAGCATATATCAAAATACACTATGGAGTAAGTTCTTTAACGAGCTAATTATCTAATTTTTCGTTGTATTAAAACAACACATAACTTATATTATCAGTTAAATTACTTGTAACATCAGTAAATAATAGTATGATATATCAAAAACGAGAGCATATTATAAGTGTTTGTAAAACTTGTACTTGGAGAGTAGTAGCAAGTGCTGATACTTTTCTTCTGTCTTGGCTAATAACAGGTAATGCGGCCATGGGTGCCAGTATTGCCAGTCTGGAAGTTTTAACAAAGATGTTTTTATATTATGCACACGAGCGTCAATGGGAAAAGCCTAGGTTTAATCAATATGTGTTTGGAAAGTATATTTGGTTAAAAGGTCTTTTCGCCAGGTAGAGTTTGCCCCTTTGATGCTTACCGTCTGAGCCACTGTGAGTGATTCACTCCGAAACAGCGGCGAGTGTCGTTTAGCCCAGTCTAAACGAACAAGTAATCGTGAGTGTAGCACGGATTTTTTAAAAGTCAAGTCTTTTAGATTGGTCAGGTTCCGCATTGTCTAATTCTGCACCTGACTGTTTTGCCTTGTTGGCTTCTGCTTCAACATCTTTAACTAATTTATTTTTTAATACAGGAGCAAGTACACCTTGAGCTTTTTTAAATAAAAATGATGTTCCGCCTATTAAGTATAACCAACTTATAATGATAGCAGTAGTACCAAGTCCTATTGTTAATAACCATTCGCCAATCACTGCTGTTGATTTTATTGCTATCGGCATAGCAACACCAATTGCTTTTAAACCAGCCGCAAATGTCTCTGTAAGTATCTCTATAGGAGCACCTGCTATGCCAGTTGGTTCATAACTTTGTACAAATGAAATAAACTTATCATAACCTTGTTCAATAGAACTTAATACAGCATCATTTAAATCACTGCCTAATGTAAATTCTTTTCCAAATACTTCTATATCTAAAACATTTATTAGTGTTGAATATACAAGTCCTATGCCTGCAAGTATCCAACTTAGAGGCTTAAATAATATTTTAGTAACAACAAACACTACCATTTTATTTAAGTTTTTAAATACTACCTCACCTGCTTTGCTTACGCCAGCCCATAACTTTAATGTAAAGTCTTTAATCATGGAAAGGACTTCTTTAACTTTAGATTGCTCGTCCTCGGTTAGTTTATTTAATTCATTATAATTAATAGTAGATTCCCACAGCACATCAAACTCTGCTAGTTGGCTCTCAGTAAGTTTTACAGGAGGCAGATACTGAGCATGATGTTCTATTACACCTGCTAGTACTTGTAGTCTACCTAATTCTGGTGTAATCATGCAAATGCTCCTTTTTCTCTCATAGCATATAGCATTCTTTCTGCTTTTTCAGGTCCATGTTTTTGATAAAATCGTCTTTTAATTTTCTCGTAGTCATACTTCTTTTCATTTTTATCTAAACTTTTTGCCAAATACCAATCATCTGCTTGTTGTAATTCTCTTTCTAATTCATCATTAGTAGGATTATCCCAATCTTGTTCAGGAAGGTTAGGTTTCTTTCCAGGGTCTCCCACAAATAATTGAGACTGATGCCCTGAGTGTTTCTTATCTGAAGCATCAAATATTGTTACCATATTTGATTTTTTATCAACAACAACCTCTATACCTAACTCTTTGAGTATGTCTTGCATAAACGCAGAGTCTTTTGTCATTTTATCTTCTACTTGATCAGCAATATGTCTTGGTAGATTGTGTCTAGGTATCTTTAATGCCTCTGATAAATTACCACCTTTGTTAATTAATTCTATAAATGCATTTTTAATACTAATTTGTTTCAGAGTTTTATACTTGACAGGTTTAGAGTCTTTTAACTTTATGTTTGTAGTATTGGCTATTTCTGATAACTTCATATTACTATTTATCATAAATATATTTTGTGGAAGTTAGATTTAAATTACCAGCCGGCGGAAGTGGCATACCAGCAAATATGAAATGTAATCACATACAGGGAGAACTTGTATTATGGTGTGCTAGATACCATTATTTATATCAAGATGTAGATGTGTTTAGACGTCCTGGCAAGGGATTAGTATTTAAATTTAAAAATGAAGACATATACAATACGTTTAGATTAACCTGGGACGGCAACGAATATGACAGATATTGATAGTTCTTACAATACAGACTTACTTGGCTTACTGCATAGTGCTAGAAAACACGGCGCAAAAGCATATACAGGGATAGGCAAACTATCTGAAATAGCCAATGCTGTGGGAGACTATGGACACTTGCCTACACTTATAGAACGTGTTAGAGAAGACTTTAATGACTTTATATGGAAAGTACAAACACCTGATAGTCCAGTAAGTTCCACAATAAGCAAATTAGTAAACATATGGTTCCTACAACAGGATATACTTTCAGGTAATAAATTAGATGACTTCATTGTAATTAATTTTACTATTATAAAAGGCAAGCCTCTTTTTGATGTACACCCTGGCAGAACAAGACTGTATTTTCATAATTCATATTTTGATAGAGTAAAAATTTTATTTTTAGATTACAGCAATACAGTCACAGAGGGAGGAATATTTAAACTTACTACACTTCATGATCAGGATTGCAGACATTTTAAACGCACAGAATACAGATTGACAGACAACTGGCATTTAGAACAAATGCCAATTAACCATTTGTTAGTACAACCAAATGAAAATGAGTTATGGCACTGGCCTGCTTTGCAGGAGCCTATAAAGTTTGAATTAAAATACACAAATGATTTATTAACAAACATAACTGCAAACAATAAACCGTTTATGGATTACACAGATTATGTTTGGAAGATAAATACAAGTACATAAATAATTTTATTGGAGATAACAATGCCAACAGATAGAACATATCCAGCCGCAAACGGCGTAGACACATGGTATGCAGGTAAGAGTAGTGCAGTATCATCAAAAGATGATGTCGTAATAGGTACTCATGTAGGACCAGCAAATGCAGGTGGTGTATCACCAGCGAGTGCCTTTGAGGGATATACGGCTGTACACAAAATAGACAGTCCTAGTGATGGTATTAACGATGGCAAAGACTATGTGGTTTACTTCAGTAAAGACGGTGAAGACCCAAAACAATTATTTAAAGCAACTAATGGTGATGTAAGCTCACTAGCACAACTAACATCAGGAACTGAGTACGACTCTTTTTACGGCTTTACTGCTTAAATAATACCTCTTGACAAAATCCCTTTTTACTATATAATAACGGTATGTCAGATCTTCTTGAACAATTACAATCTGTGAGTCACGACCAGGAACTGTTTTACGACATGTTACTAGAGATGGGTGGCGACATGACAGACGATACCGATATCAGAAAGCACGAAAACTATGTAAGTGGTTGCCAGAGTGCTGTATGGGTTACTGCAGAACTTGTTGAAGGAGTATGGGATATTAAAACAGACAGTGATGCTTTTATGGTTAAAGGTATCGCTAAACTTGTGGCCGAGGTTGCTATACCAGATCCTAGTGCAATACGTTTTGGAAACTTTCATGGTATTACCAAAAACTTAACTGTACAAAGACAAAAAGGTATGCAGGCCATTATTAACAAAATTATACAACTAACTAAAGGTAAATAATAATATGAACTTTGTACCATATGTAATAGAAAAGACCGCACAGGGCGAACGTAGTTACGATATCTATTCGCGACTATTAAAAGAACGAATTGTATTCCTTAATGGGGAAGTAAATGACGCAGTATCAAATAGTATCTGTGCTCAGTTATTATTCCTAGAAGCAGAAGACAGTGATGCAGATATTAATTTTTATATTAATAGTCCTGGTGGAACTGTTACAAGTGGTATGGCAATGTACGACACAATGCAGTATATTAAACCTGATGTGTCTACTATTGTAATGGGACAAGCGGCTAGTATGGGAAGTTTCCTTGCTAACAGCGGTGCTCCTGGGAAACGTTTTATGTTACCTGGTGCTAGGCACATGATACACCAACCATTAGGTGGTGCAAGTGGCCAAGCAAGTGATATTCAAATCCGTGCTAATGAGATAATCCGTATTAAAAAGGAACTCACAGAAGCATACGTTTTACATAATACTAAAGGTAAAACTTATGAAGAGTTTGAGGCGGCTATGGATAGGGATAACTTTATGACTTCACAAGAAGCATTAGACTTTGGACTAGTAGACGAGATTATATCTAATAGAACCTAAACTGCTATAACTACGGAATTCTCCTGCTAAATATTAGTATGGAGATAAAACCAAAAGTTTACATACCCAAAAAAGTAGACAAGCAAGGATACGACGAGGAAGGAGTACTTCACGATAAGTGTGGTACTGACGATTGTTGTAACAGTTGCGAAACATCAGACACACAAGAAGAAAAACAAGATGGCAGAATTTAGTTTTATAGAAATCAGTTACGACCCGTCAGTTGCAAAACCAGACTTTGTAGAAAACAATCTTAAAAAACTTGGATTTATACATAGGACACAACATAAGAGCGGATGTACAGGATTTTGGAATTTACAAAGTTGTATAGTTTTATTAAGACAAGACAACTCAAAACGTTCTGCATGTGTAACTGGATTAGGCTTTAATGCAACTATTACTGATATAGAAAACACAGAAGCAATACACGACTCTTCAACTGATTTCCATTATGCTGATACAGGCATAGGTATAAAAACATATCTTCTCACCGAAGAACAAATTCATCATTTTAATTCTAACCTAGATGATCATTATGATATTATAGATTCAGAATCTAAATCTTTAAAACACTTAAACTATATAAGTGGTATAAAGATGAATGGCCACAATATTAATGTAATAGACCATTATACACAATTAGGATTTAAATATAAAGACGTTTCAGATAATTATGGTAAACTTGTATGTGAGAACAATAGGTTTACAATTATGTTAGATAAACGCACAAGCCAAAATAATATTCCAACCATTATTTGTGATACCCATGACGTCTTTGATGCAACTGCATACTTTTTAAGTATAGGTATAGATCCTGAAAGATTTAATCATCAGGTACATATGAACTTTGGACAAAAATTAAATTATAAAATTAGAGCATACAACTGTAGAGCATGGGGCAATGAACAAAGTTATACAATAGAAAATTTTATTAAAGGATTAGCACCTGATATAGATATTATATTTAGGCAACGTAATCAATACTTACACATACACGAGACAACATTAGATAGTTATTATGCAACAGAACACTAACCTAGAAGCATTTGATGACTGGATGTCATGGAAAGACAATGCTTATACAATTACACTAGATGCAAAAGGATATACATCGACTCCCAGACATTTAAACAATATGATAGTCACTACTTGCGTGGATTTAGGTTTAAGGCCTACAGTAGACTTTCAAGTTACTATGTATGAGGTAAGATTTAGAACAAAAACATTCTTAGCGATGTTTAAAATGAATTATAACAATGAGTGATTTTTTCGATAAAGTCCAAGCACTGGAATCAACTGATAAAGTCTTTGAAGAGATTAAAGTACTCAACGAAAAATTATTCAGATTAAATGAAGCAAGTCCTATGTGGCAACAAGTTAAAGGCATGATTGATATATGTCATCACAGACAGCAAGAACTTATGGCCCATCAAATGGAAGAATTAGATAAGACACCAGACGTACTAGAGATAGGCGAAATACAATCACAAGTATATACACCAGAGTACTCAGAACAAGAACTATTAACTACACTTACGAACTTTTATAGTAAAGAAGATAAGACTAAAAAACTTAACATAAACCCAGAGTCTAGCCCTGCACCTGTTCAACAACCTGTTAAACAAGCACCAGTGCCTAGTTCAGAGTTTACTATAGATGTTCCAAAGTTTGGAGCAAAAAAATGAACATAATGCAAATAACTAAAATGATACCCGTACAAATGACATGGGTGTTTGATACTGAAGATAAAAGGCAGATTAAGGCACAAACATATGAAATAGAATATAGTTTGCGAACAGAGATACAAGAAGGGCAAACACAAAAGCAGGCCTTCTTACAGCAAAATATTAGTTTTAGTACTATTAATTCATTCCTATATGATCAATTACATCAAAGTATAATTTATGATTTGGAAAGTAAAGCATTAGTAGAAAGATCATTTGCTAGTCATGATAACAATTTTTTAATACTCCCTGACATGAGCGATGCCTGTTTGGCAATGTCACTACATTGTAAAATGAATAGTATATGCCATGAGAACAGTTTTGTAGAAAGTATTAGTATTAAGGACAAAGTAGATACTATTGCTTATAGTATGTTTGCAGATGATAATGAATATGAAGAACTGCCTACTATAAAAGAATGGATAGGCGAGTTAAGTTTTTGGGATACTCCTTGGTGGCGTAGAAGGGACTTTAGCACATTTGATAATGTTGCCGCAAGTAAAGAAGAACATACAGAGTTTTTTGGCAAAGAGATTAATCAAGACATACTTCAAAGAATGGAAGAGCCTATAGCACAAATAGAAGGCCAAGTAATTGCTGACATATATGGTAAAGAAATAAAAGAAGTTTTAGACAAGGAACCACCTAAAGATCCAGGCGAGTCAGGAGAACTTGTAGAAGTTGATTTTAAAAAGAAAACATTTAAACCTAAACTGGTTCCTAAAGACAAATAGGTTGACATTAGACAGCAATTAGTATATAATAATACTAATGGAAAAGCATCTAGCAGACGAGCAAATTGGTATTGAATTACTTTATAGAGGACAAGATCTATCTGATGTTGCCTTTGATGATATTGATCTGTTTAATAAGTTCGCTACAGAGTTAGAGGTATCCCCTATCTCAGACATATCCTTAATTAGTAAGGAGTTTAATATACCATTACATTACAAAGAACTAGATGTTGAGAAATATATACATAGCAAACTCGTGCAACGTGATCCCGACGAGATAGGGAGAGTAGAAATGGAGTTAGAAATGTATAAAGAACGTGGGTTATTCCCTGTGCTACAGTTATTAATATGGATTGTAGACACAATGCGTAAGCATAACCTAGTGTGGGGAGTAGGCAGAGGCAGTAGTGTTTCCAGTTATTTACTCTATATTTTGGGCATACACAAGGTCAATAGTTATAAATATGGATTAGACATAAAGGAATTTTTAAGATAATGGTACAACGTAAAACAAACAGAGGTCAAGTAATAGATATGGATGCCTTAATTTCTCAGCAAGGCGACCGTCCTGCTATGGGGAATGCAGGTACTGACGCTCATGGAAATGTTTTAGGGCCTAATGGTGAAATAGAAACACCATCAGAAGAAAGAGTTAGAGCATATTATGAAGACAATCCAATGGCCAGTACCGCTCAACAAAGTTTAAAAGGTAATCAACCACAAGCAGAGTTCACATCAGAAGACAATCTGCAAGAAGTAAAGACTGCCAAAACGGCAAAAGAGAATGTACGAACTGCTAAAGCCAAACCAGACACACAAAAGCAACCAGTAAAAGAACCAGAAGAGGAAGAAGAAACACCTAAGCAAATGCCATTAGGCTTTAAAGAGGTTGAACTTCCTAATGGTGACATAGACATGGTTCCATATTACACAGAGGAAGAAGCAGATGAGGATAAAACCAAGGACTGATAATATCTTTTGCATTAACGCCGACTTTGGCGATACTGTAACAAACGCAGGTATTATAATCAAAAAAACATTAGGAAAAGAATCCGGAGTAACTCCCAGATGGATGGAAGTCTTTGATGTAGGACCTGAAATAGATTGGTTACAACCTGGGCAATGGGTATATGTAGAATACGGTCGTTGGACTGAAGGGTTTAAAATAAAAGACGACAGACTAGAGGAAGGGCAAGAAATTTGGAAAGTAGATCCAGCAGGTTGTATGCTAGTATCAGATGATGAGCCAGAAGACCAAATTAATATTAAAGGTGCAAGTTATGAATTTGCGGAGAAGAAGACACTATGAAGTTAAGTAGCGGAGAAAAAACAGGCATCACAACTGTAGGTGCAACAGGTATTACTATACTTGCAGGAGTCATTTTTGCAGGGTTAAGTCCATGGTGGCTTATACTGTCAGTATCATGTATCCTATCAGCAGTAGGACACGAACACGGTTTAGTAAAAAAATAATGCCATACATAGAACGCACAGGAAAGAAAACCATTAAAGAACAATTATGGCAATGGTACGGTGTTATGACAGATTCACGTATTGACGGATTTAATGGCTTTGCTTGTAAGCAAAAAATATATGAAGTTAAAATGGAATGCGAACGACTATTGAACAGTCCAGATTGTCCTACTTACGCAGGTGAAGAAGAATGGTTACAAGAACAAAAAGAAAACAAAGCAGTAGAAAGATTATCAGGAACTAGGGATAATATTCCTTATGTAGACTAATGAATTTATTACGTTTAGGTATTGTAGGGAATGGTTTTGTAGGCTCTGCGGTGGCAAACGGTTTTGATATAGATACGCACCAATATATTGTCGACCCTAATCAAAACGATCATACTATTAGTGGACTAGTAGACTTTGATCCTAAATTAGTATTTGTTTGTGTACCCACACCACCACAAGACTCACACTATGATGTAGATGTACAAATTGTTGATAGTGTTTTACAAGACTTGGAAAACCATAATTACAAAGGTGTTGTTGTAGTTAAAAGTACTATTACACCTGACCACCTAACAAGATTTAAAAAGAAATATAAATTAAGTATCGTTTATAATCCAGAGTTCTTAACAGAAGCAAATGCATTTGATGACTTCCTAAATCCTAGTATGCAAATATTAGGAGGCAAATGGAAGGATTGTGAGAATGTGGAGAAGGCTTATGTAAAACATAGTTCAGTAAAAACTGTTCCAACGTTTAAAACAGATATTATTTCAGCAAGGTTAATTAAGTACACTATAAATAGTTGGTTAGCAACTAAGGTTAGTTTCTTTAATGAACTACATGAGCTTCATAGTAATAGTGGAACTAAAGTTCCTTGGGAAACATTTACAGAAATGGTATCTCAAGACAAACGAATTGGTAAGTCTCATATGAAAGTTCCAGGTCCTGATGGTGAATTTGGTTATGGGGGACATTGTTTTCCTAAAGATACTAAAGCCTTGTTGTACTATTCTAAACTTAAAAAAGCAGACATGTCTGTATTAAGGAAAGCAATAGACAAAAACGACAAAATTAGGAACAAGTAATGCGAGTAAATCATATCTTCCTTAGGCATTTTATGACTGAGGACATACAAGAACCTGGCCTACCTACCACAGAGAGTAGCCATACGTATGAATTTTATAAGCAATACTTAGAATATAACTGTCCTGTAACACCAGGTTGGACACAAGATATCCCTTTTGAAGTAAATGTAACTCCTACTGTGAGTTACAATGAAGTTCAAATAAGACCTGTGATGAAGAAAGACCACCTCAACGTAGTATGGGTACCTATGCATTATCCTACATGGAGATGGTTTAACAATTTTTATCCAGAAGCATTCCACGATTTAGAAATCCTAGCAGACCCTAACTCAGAGTATCCTACAGCAGTTGTATTTGATTATAACAATGAAACACTTTTACCTGGTAACTTTACTAATAATGAAGGACAAATAGATATATTAAGTGATAAAGACTACAGTCAATTTTATTGTAGTACGTTAGCATGGAATAGACACAATGTTGTAGACGAAATAGGATTTAGAGACATTGTATCTTGCTATCATGGTTTAGGTGGATTGGTGTTCTTTAATGCTCTTAAAGAAGACTTGTTGTTAAAGTCCAGAGAAATATTTACTAAAGCAGGAGAAGAATATCCTATAAGATACTATTGTCCTAATAACGTTTTTAGACCTAACAGGGCAATGGGCATAGTCAAAATGTATAACAAGGGCATGTTAGATGACACAGAATGGAATATGAATAAATTTAGCCAATGGTATGAAATGGATCAATTTATATCTAATACACCATTTAGAAGTCATGTAGAAGAATATTTTAAATTGTTTGGTATTTCTCCCAGAACAAATAGTTATCCCTGGAACAAAGAGTTTAATATGGATAGAATTAATCAGGACAAAGGCGACCACAGTATGAGCAACAGGTCTAAATATGATACATTTTCCAGAAGTTTAATAGAAAAATGTTATATCTATATTGTACAAAACTTAGTCACTGAAGCACCTAGTGAGAAACCAATTAATCCGTTAAAGCCTGTACACGTGGGAGATTGGGACGAAAAAATTCTTAAAGGATTTATGTATGGCATGCCTACATTTGTAAATGGCAGACAGGGTACATGTAAAATTATGGAAAAGTTAGGATTTGACATGCTAACTGATTACAACATACATGACTACGACAGCGAGCCAGATGACATAGTTAGAATAGATAAAATGTTAGATTGTGCTATCAACTTTCCTAAACCAAATGACGACATAGTACAACGTATTCAAAACAATAAAGATTTAGTTACATCAAAAGAATTTTGGTGGAAAGGACAAAGCGAATTAATAAAAAAACTTCTTGACAATCATACTGTATAGTGTATAATAGTTGTTTTAGGAGTTAAAATGAAAACTGCAATCACACCCATCGCTGAATACGACAAATCAAATAAAGGCACAAGAGTTTTATCAAAATATGAAAATGATTTAATTTTTGAACAGCCAAGAGATAATTTATTACAACAAGAGTTTAAAAGTTACGAGTACACAATACATGGTGTCAAAGTAACTACTACTGTAAGAAAGTACAAGAAGCAAGATTACTTTGATACAACATCTGTACAATTTATTGGTAGTTAATGTTTGTAAACTGTAGTGAGTGTGGTAAATCTATCGCAACTAATGAGGTAAAGTATCACACACCTGCTGTAGGCGGACAAATACATAATGCATTTTGTGATGCATATTGTAGTCATGCATGGTATAGTAAGCAAAAGGAAGAACAAGATGGTAATGACTGATAAACAAATAAAGGAACTAATAGAAGTGTTATCTGACATCTATGAAGATAAACTAGACGAAGGCGTACATCCTATTAGTGTTGCAAGTGTTATGTTAGCAGTAGCAGTTAAACAATTAAAAAGACAACTTGACGAAAACGAGTTTAATGCTATAATGTCAGACTTAACAGAAAACCAATTTAGTGAGTGGGAAAATATGTCTGATGAGGAATTAGACGAACTACTAATGGAACTGGATACAAAAAACGATAGGATATTACATTGAACGAATACAAAAAAATGAAAGCCGCACAGGCTGATCAATTAGGCTCTATAGATAAAGCACATCCAATGAAACAGATTGCTATCATGTCAGTGATACAAATTGTTATGTTAGCAAGTGTAGTTATAGGTATGGTTTTTATAGGACTTAATATATGAAAGAACTTTGGACAGAGAAATATAGACCCTCAAACATAGGTACCTATGTGTTTCGAGATGAGGGTCAACGCCAGCAGGTAAGCGGCTGGGTCGAAGAAGGAGCACTACCACACTTACTATTCAGTGGTGCTCCTGGAACAGGTAAAACTACACTAGCCAAAGTACTTTTAAATGAATTAGAAGTAGATGACATGGACATACTAGAAATAAATGCTAGTAATGAAAACAATGTTGATACTATAAGAAATAAAATTACAAACTTTTCATCCACTATGCCGTTTGGTGATATAAAATATGTTCTTCTAGATGAAGCAGATTACATCACTCCTAATGGCCAGGCGGCTTTACGTGGTGTTATGGAAATGTATCACACTAGTTGTAGGTTTATATTAACATGTAATTATCCACAACGTATTATTCCTGCATTACATAGCAGATGTCAAGGCTTCCACATTGAGAAATTAGACATTACTGAGTTTACGGCAAGGCTGGCACAAATTTGTATTGATGAGGGTGTAGAAGTAGATTTAGACACACTAGACACTTATGTACAAGCAAGTTATCCTGATTTGCGTAAAAGTATTAACCTGGTACAACAAAACGTGGTAGACAAAGTTCTACAACGTCCACAAGATGGTGATCAAGCACAAAGCGACTGGATGTTGAGTGCTATAGAAATGTTTAAAGCAGGAAAATATAAAGATGCTAGAACACTAATTTGCAGTCAAGCAAGGCCTGAAGAATATGATGACATATTTAAATTTATGTATCGTAATTTAGATCTTTGGGGCAATACAGAAATGCAACAAGACCAAGCAATTATAATTATCAGAAATGGTATGGCAAAAAGCAGTCTATGTGCTGACCCAGAAATAAATTTATCTGCAACACTTATTGAGTTGCAACTTAACTCACAATGATCGGAATACTTAATGGTGTTGTTGATGCTGTCAGCAACATCAAAGTTTCTCCTCTGAGTAGAGCATACACATTTGGCGATGCAGTTTATGAAGTTATACCTTATGCTACAGGCTTTGTAGAATATCAATCTCACATCAAACGTCTACTTAACAGTTGTAAAAGCCTTAACATATCTATTAGTAAAGAAATTATTGAACAAGACATTGCCTTACTTATGGAAGGACAAGACGATATAGAGTTTGGTTACGTTTACTATCAGGTTACTAAAGGTGTAGACGAAGAAAGAGGACATGTATGGAAAGGAGGAGAAGCAGAACGTTTTGGCTATGTTAAAGAAACAGACTTGTCTCCAAAAGAACCTAAAGCATTACTGTTAGCAGAAGACATCAGATGGAATAGATGTGATATTAAGACAACAGGGCTCACTGCAAATATTTTAGCATTAGAGTCAGCATTACAAAAAGGCCATGACGATGTATTACTGCATAAGAACGGTTGGATTACAGAATGCTCTGCTAGTAATATATTTTTAGTACAAGACAGCACAGTACTTACACCTACATTAAGTGATGATATATTAGAAGGTATAACCAGAATGCAAGTGTACATGCTATGCCAGGAAAATAATATTCCTATAGAGGAATGTAACATTACAGAAACAGACCTTTTAGTTTCAGATGCAATATTTCAGACTAGTAGTATCGCAGGTGTACGCAAAATATCTCAGGTAAACGATACAAAGTTTAGTCTAGATAATCCTGTTGTTGATAAAATTCAACAATTATTTTTTAAAAAGTATTTAAACCTCGTTATATAATCTTAAAACTTCTGTAACTACTGGATGTCTTTCGATATCCGAGTGTTCAAATTGTACTACTTTGATTCTATCCGAACCTAATCTAGTTAAACGTTCAATAAAACATTTAAGACCGTTGCTCTCATAACCTCTTTCATGTTGAGCTAAGTCTCCCGTCACAATCAATTTACTGTTGTCACCTATTCTAGTAAGTAACATTTTCATTTGATTGTCTGTAGCATTTTGCATTTCGTCTGCTATTATATAAGAGTTTTTAAACGTTCGTCCTCTCATATAGGCTAACGGTGCCACTTCTATTTTATTATCATTTAACATGTATTCGATTTGGTCTGGCGAATAAAAATCTTCAAAGCAGTCCATTATAGGCCTAGTCCATGGCGCCATTTTTTCTTGTAATGTGCCTGGCAAAAAGCCGTGTTGCTCGTCTACTGATACTGCTGGTCTAGTTACTACAAATTTATCTATTTTGTTGTTTTTTAGTCCTTTAATACCTGCTAAGGTTGATATGAATGTCTTGCCCGTACCTGCTGGTCCTGTGGCAAACACTATGTTGATGTTTTTGTCCTCTATTAACCCAAGTAAGTCGTCTTGGTGGAAGTTGCGAGGTACAATCTTAACTTCCTTCTGTCTCTGTCGTTGCAGGGCTCCCCCTTGTATTACTCTCAAATAATCTCCTCCTTTTTGTTTTCTATATTTATTACAGTTCTTCTTTCTAGCCTTTCTGGACATTGTATCCTCCTTGTAGCCATAAAAAAACCGTGGCTAGGTGGAATCCTATCACGGTAGTTTGCTTTTTCTGTGTGCCAACTTTTTATATGGTTGTTTATCATAAATTATGTATTCTGTTATTGCTTACAATATTATTTACCAATAGAGTTCATTCTAATAACACAATAGTTTATTCAGGTGATAAATACTAATATGACAATTTCAGTAAAAATTTTAAACGATAAAATAACAGAAGTATCTAAATCTAATACCTTACTAGATATGCTTATGGAATTTGCTTATCTCCTCCCTTTCTTCTT
>Ga0181414_1000146_pt1 | contig 20909 bp, 19 predicted proteins | sample 37SPOviralmetaG_FD_130139 | JGI IMG/M metagenome (GOLD analysis project Ga0181414, IMG submission 130139) | Marine viral communities from the oligotrophic San Pedro Time Series (SPOT) site, San Pedro Channel, CA, USA - 37 SPOT_SRF_2012-11-28 | ecosystem: Environmental > Aquatic > Marine > Strait... | reverse complement strand
TTTTTCTATCCGTAGCTGATACACCAAGTAAGACACGTGAAGACTGCATCCTACGTCTAAATCCTTCTGGCATAAATACATTACTCTTGTTTTCTGCAGCACGTTCTTCTTCTGCTGTAGTGGTAATACCAGCGGTTTTTAGTGGTCCTTTAAATGCATCTTCAAGTGGATCAGGTATGATGTTATCAAGAGTTGGTGTTGTCATAAATGAAGGGTCTTCTGTTCTCAGGTTTTTAACTACATCAGTTCTATAGCCCCTTGCTCTATCAATATTTATAGATTGATTTGCTTGCGCTAACCAAGACTTAACATAGTTTGACATAAACTCACCAGCAAATCTAGCAGCCTCTTCACCTGCACCTATATCTGTAGCCTCAAACATACTTGCAACATCTTCAATTACAGAGAATTGATTTGGTGATCTTAGACTAGATGATAAGAACAAATCCCTAAACTCTAGGTAATTAAATTTATCTAAGAACACACCATTCTCTACGTCAATAGCTGCCTTAGACAAGTATTTAAACTGTGCAAAAGGATATATAGCAGTAGTATTTATTTCTACTCCTTCTGATCTAGCCCTTAACATTTCAGATATTTCAAAGTCTAGTCTAGCAAACTCTTGTTTTTTGTAGGCAGGATCAAGGGTCTTATCATTATTAATATACTCTCTTTCCTCTTCTGCCTTAATTAAAAACGCATCTATCTGATCATTAGTAGGTCCAGTAATAACCATTTCTGCTTCGTCTGTTTCTGTGCCTGTGGCTTTAAGTAATTTAATACCTGCAAGCACAGTAGCTATACCTACTATATTTCTAGCTACACGTTCTCTGTCTTTAGTAGTAAAAGGATTTGGTTTTTTAGGGTTCCAACTATAATCTTTATAGGCTGTACCCATAGTGGTTAGATTAAGTATTTTTTTGGTAAGAGGTATTGATGCCCCACCCATAGACTGTCCCATAAATTCCATGCTAGAAAAAAGAAACCTAGAGAATGGCTCTACTATTGTACCATACTTACTAATAAATCTATTTAATTCTTTAAGCATTGGAACCTGCGGTTCACCAGCGTATGTACCTGCCAAGGCTCTGTAATTAGCTTCATCTACAAGAGTAAGAAAACTAGGTGCGCCCTCTGGCCTAACATCAGAAGTATCTTTTAATAGGTTAGGAAGTTTACCTTCTAGTAAAGCGTCACGAAAGTCAATGTTATAATTATCAAAGACAGTTCTTTCTAACTCACTAATAAAAATAGCTTTACGTGTCATCATTTCCTGTAGAGTATTAGGAATGTTTAATGCACCTACAATATCTTCTGCCTCAGATAAAATTGCATCTGCATACTGTCCTTCAGTAAGTTTTTCGGTAAAGGTGTTAGTCCCACGCCCTCTTGCAACTTGAATATCATTAACACGTTCATAAAACATTGATGCTTGTTTAGCTAACTCAGGACGCTTTAACAATAAATCTGTCATGTCAGCAGCTACATCAGGTCTGTTGTACATTAAATCAAATAATTTAAAACTTCTTTTCCAGTTATCAGGAGAGATTAATTTATATCCTGCCCCTACAAAACCTCCCTGTGGACGTTCACCTTTTTTAGCTAATCTAATTGGTTTATCATACTCAATCATAGCACTGTCTACTACATTAAACAAACCTTCAAGTGGCGCACGAATAAATGTACTAGTAAAGTTACGTGCCATTGTAGCAAATTGAGAAACCATCATACCTTTTCTAACGCCCTCAAGTCTAGCCCACATTTTAGCAGGAACACTTTCTGCCTCAAGTATAGCACGATTTCTTTCAAAGTCTAGTTGTCTTGCAGGAGTTAGTTTACCAAGTACAGCCGCTTTTTGCAGTATAGTACCTGCCAAACTAAAATCACCTATAATAGACATACCATATTCTTCAAAGGACATTCCAAATTCTGCTAAATCATCTATTAATTGTTGGTCAGGTATCAAGTCTCTTTTTGCAGTAAGGTCAAATAAAATATCTATGACAGGACGTTTTGATCCATCAGGAAATTTGTTATTCCATAACGGAACTCCATCTGCATCCTTTACTCCTTCAAATCTTTTTTTATACCTGTCAGCTATTGCTATCAAAGCATCAATATTTTCAGGTTTCATTATTGGTTCGTACAAAGTTTGATTAGGGGTGTTTATTCTAGCTAAATCTGTAACGCCTTGTTGAGAACTATCTCCTGCACCGGGAGTTATATCACGCATAAATTCTGCAGTAGTTCTACCTTCTTTTAATTTCTGTTTATCAAAGGCTTCATAAGTAATAGACCTACCGACATTACGTACTGTATCATAGTTTACTACTTTGTTTCCTACTTCACCATCTGATATACGTCTACCACCTAACTTCATTTCAATAGATTCAATAACGTCTTGTGTAACTGTATTATCTGCAACGGCTGCAGCTTTTCTGGCACGTTCCTGTGCTTCACGTACAGCTTCTTTAGTTGCACCTTCCATTAAAGAAACAGTATTTCGTCTAGCAGTAAACTTTGCCTCTTGTTCTTTTAAAGTTCTCATGTTTTTAGTTATGGCATTTGCACTATACATAGTAGATACTGTGCCTGTGCTTAGAACAGATGCACCCATTGCTTCTGTAGCTGCACCTATAGCCTCACCATAGCCCAGTACTAATTCTCTAGGACTTGACTTCTTTTTAAATCTACCAAAACCAGACAGTAAATTCTTTGCACTCTCATAAAATTGCTCACCTATTACACCATACGTACCATTCTTAGCAAGCTCCATATCTTTTATCATAATATCACCAACACCTGCCATAGCGTATTGAATACCATCTGCTAGTTTAATACCTAACTTTAAGTCTACTTTAGCTACACCAGCAATAAGGTACTGCATAGGATCACGTACCTCATTAGTTTTAAATGTAGTCATTTCTTTTATAAACTCAGCTTTAACTTTAGCAGTTTCTTCTTTTGACATATCATCTATATCAAATACATCTGCTGTACCTTCTGGTCTATTTCTGTTTATTTCATCTAATACAGAATCTTCTTTATATTGGCTAGGTACTACTGTACCTTCTGGTGTTACATAACCAGACAGTTCTTCCATTAATGTGCGTTCACGATTATATATACTGCTTTGCATTTCACTAGACAAAGCAGCATCTGCCCCAAGGGGATCATCTACAGGATCAGCACGTGGTACTTGCGGTCCAGCATCACCTGATGGCACACCACGCTGCACATTAGATTGTTCTAATGCAACACTGTTTTCTTTAGATTCTAGTTCAACACCTTCAAACATACTTGAAAGATCATCTTGATTTGTTTGAGTTACAATATCTATTGATGGTTGTTTTTTTATACTACTGTCAAGCGTAATACCCTCAAACATATTAGAAATATCAGACATTAAAAAATCCTAGTTAAATTCAAAGAAAGTTTGCATAGTTCCATTAACAGCATTCGGTATTGTTGGTTGTCCAGTATATACAAAAAACTTTGCACCGCCAGCTACATCTATTACAGAACCGGGAAGTATAGAATTAGTTGCAACAGCGTTTTGAAACTCTTCTATAGTACTATATTTTTTTGTGTTACCACTTTCTACTACACTAGCACCAAATACACGTAAACTTTTTACAGCCTCTTCTCTATTAAAGTCAATTTTAGTTTGCATACTAGGACTAAACTGTGCATAACTATTTTCTAACCCTTGTAAATTTTTTAATATTGCAGATTGAATTTGTCCTGTTGATCCTGCCTTCAAAACATATTTTTTATTTTGTTTATCCCACTCAGCAAGTTCTGCAGTCTCTAAAGCCTGTCCTTCTGTTTGCCTAAATATACTTTCCATACGTGTAGCACCTAGTCCACCAGAAAAAATATCAGTAGTATCTGCATCAGGTTCTGCTTTTTCTTTAGCAGCTTCATAAGACTTAACACTATTTTCTATAGTAGCTCTTTCTGCAGCTAACTCTGCTAGTTTAGTTTCATTACCTTGAAACTTTAATACATTTCTCGCATTAATTGCAAGCATTTCTCCAAAGCCACCCTCATATTTTTCTAATGCGGCAGCAGTAGTTTTAAATCTACTAGTAAAAGGACTTACTCTACCTCTTGGGCCACCAGAAATAGGGGGAACTTCTGCTATCATAGAAGATGTTCTGTAGTTTGCACTAGCATCTTGATCTGTAGGAAGTTTTTTTGCATAGTCAAGGGCATACTGTGCTTGGGCATTTCCACCTGCCATAATATCTTTTACTTGATCTTCTGTATAGTATAGAGATAGCATTTCTGTACGTTCTTCAGCTTGTCTTTTTTTAGATGCCCTTGCTTTTTTCCTAGCTCTAGAATCTGCACGTGCTTCAGTAGCAATTTGCCATTGCCTTGCTTCTGCAGTTTCTTTTTGACGCTGCAAAGCATCCCTACGCTCTTGTATTCCTCTACTACCAGCACTTGCAGCACCACCTAAAAATGACATTAAATTAAAACCCATTACATTTCTCCCTGCGTAGTAGGTGCATCACTATTTGGACGGGCCATTAATCCACTTGGCTCTGCATCTTGTTGCGGCATTTCTTCTATTGTATTTAAGCCTTCATTTTCTTCTTCCTCTGGCAATTTACTTTTAAATTTTTTCATAGCTAACGCAATATTAGCAGGAGATATTTCATCTGTATTAACCGGTTTAGTTAGGCCCATATTATATTCTATTTCAGCTTCGTCTGCAACATACGCAATAAGTTCCATAATTACAGGAAGCAATAACATAGATACATCAATAGTATGTAAGCCTTCCATAGCGCTTGTTTGTACAATTATTTCAGCAATAGATGTTACAGGAGTACCCATTTCAAGAGTATCCAACAATGGTTCATTAAGGGCTGGATCAGTAATTTTTTTAACATAGTGTTCTAGTGCTTCTTCTACCGTCGAATACTTTGCAGGTTGTTGCCACGGCCTAGAACCAATTTCTGCAGTTAAAGATTGTCCCGGTATAGAAGTATCAAAAATAAAATTACTCTCTTCCATTTTTTAAACTCACTCTTGCTTTCTGTATAATTTCAAATTGTTCCATTAAATAGTCTACTGGTTCTATTTTTTTATCTTCTTTTTTTGTCAATTTATTACGAGAAAGTAGTCCTGTTGTGGGTTCTTTTTGTAATACATTTCTGCCCATAGTTTTTTTAAGGTATTCTGTATAAGTTATAAGTGCTTGACCGTTTAAAGACATTACTATTCTCCTAATTTATATTTATTAAACAATGCTTGATACTGCGTTTGACATTAATGTACCTACAAAATCTCCTATAAGATTTGAGGACGCTAAGTCTGCTTCCATTTCTGCCTGTGTTCTTTCTCTATTTGCTGCTAAATGACTTAGCGTTACAGCATTTTGTCTATCTCGCTCGTTATCTGATGAAGTCCATGCCCATTCCATTTGATCAGCATGTTCTTGCCACAGATTATTATACGCCGTATTAGATACATCAAGTAGAGCCGCAGCATTAAGTTCATTAGCTCTATTAGTAGCGGCATTTGATGCAGTTGCAATTTCTCTACGCCAAACAGCATTAGACTGTGCAACTACTAATGCGTTTTGTGCATTAAATTGATCTCGTTGATTTACTACTTCTTGGTTAAATTTAGCAATAGAATTTTCTTCGCCTTTATTAAACTGTTCCATAGCATTACTTTGTGCTACATTAAATTGACTAACTTGTTCTCTAAGATTAGTAAAGAATTGTTCTGCTTGGTTTTCTGAACTAGCGTTAAATTGTTTAGCTGCATTAGTTGCTGCTTGATCTGAAAGTATTACATTTGCACGAGCTTGATTTTTAAATACTTGAACTTGTTGTCTATTATCTAAATTTTTAAAGTCCATATCTAATAAAGCTTTAGCGTTTAAGGCAGCAGCCTGTTGTTTATTATCTAAATTTTTAAAATCCATAGCTGCCATAGTTGCAGCATCAGCCATAATTTTAGCATTCTTTGCGCTCATGTTTGATAAGTCTGCTGTAGCTACTATTCTTGCATTTTCTAAAGTAATTTGTTGATCAGCAGTAAAATTTAAATTAGCAATATCACTAATTTTAGATGCATTAATTACTCTTGATTGAAACTTTTGATCAAACTCTAATTTAAGAAAGTCTGCTCTTTGTTGTGCAGCAAGCATAGTAGTCTGTTGTCTGTTGCTAAGATTGTCTCTTTCAAACTGTGCAATGGTTGCAGCATCAGCTTGTGCAATAGGCAGTGAAGCCTCCATAGCTGCTTGTACAATGGCTTGTCCTGCCATGCTACTAGCACCTAGCCCACGTGCAGCAAGAGTTGCTGTAGCTTGTCTCATAGCTCCTGCTGCCCATGCTGGTGAAGCACCACCTTCAAAGTCTTCCATCAACCCTTCTAGTTGTGCTTTAACTGTATATCCTTTGTCACCTTTTTTAATAAGATTGCCATCTTTATCGTATGTATCTCTGGCACCTGTATCTATTTGTGCAGCTTTTGCTTTATCTATTGTAGTATCTACTTTAGATTGTTCTTTGTCAGTAAATCCAGCTTCACTTACAATTTCTCCATAGCTAATAATATTACCATCTGCATCATATACATTTTCAGTTTGCAACTTACGTTTAGTGGCATCATTTAATGCATCAATTTGATTTACATTTGCAGATTTTATAAGGTTGCCATCTTTATCATATACATCTTTAGTTAAAATCTGTTCGATGCCTTTAGTAATTAGCTTGCCATCTTTATCATATTCATCTTTTAAACCAAGTCCAGCTACATCTGTAGCACTAGCTGTTACTGCATCCATTTCTGCTCTATCGGATACAGTGCCTTGTGCCGCTTTAGCTCCACCCTCTTGAAACTGCTCTGTTGGAGCGCCTTTAACCCAGCCTTTAGGTGCAGTGTAACCGCCTGTATTAACAGTAACTATTTCACCTGTTATTGGATTATGAAAAGCCTCTGCTGCCGCTGTGACAGGCGTACCGGCAGGGGGAGGCGTGAAACCAGCTTCATCAGCGCCAACTTGTTTGTAATCTCTGGTAACTCCCCCTACAACTTCACCCATTCTAGTTTCTGCTTTATCAGCAGTTACAGTAGCTGTAGCTTTACCTGTCTGTGCATCCCTAGCATTGCTAATAGCGCCCTTTGGAAATGCAGCGTCATAAGCGTCTATTAAACCTTGATACCCAGCAGTTACAGTTCCATCACGTTTGTATGCGGTAATGACTTGTTCTGGAATGGCCCCACTATTAATTAAGTTATTGTATAAAGTGTCATACTCGCCTTTTTTTGCAAGGTTTGTAGTATCTTCTGTTGCTTCATAAGATTTTCTTGGGTCACGAAATGCCCCTGTTCCTTTAGCTACACCTTCACTAGCAGTTGCTGCAGGATCACCAATTCTATTTCCCGCTGCATCGAAAGTACCCACAGCACCAGAACCTGCAGCAATATCTTCAGATGTTTGAGCAACAATACCAGTAGCTGTTACTTTACCACCAGTAGGTAATGCAGGTGCTTGCATACGATCTACTGTAGTTTGACCTATGGTATTCACAGCAGTAGTAGTATCACCATCACCATCACCTGCAGCACCATCACCTGCAGCACCATCACCTGCAGCACCATCACCTGCAGCACCATCACCTGCAGCACCATCATTGGCAGCATCTGGATCGGGATTACTTTCATCGTGTACATGTCCTGCTACACCCCCGTCATGGTATTGTTTACGTACCATACCACCTTGCACCATTTGTATAGCTTTACTTTGAAAGTCCTCAAACTTTGACAATGCTTCAGGATCAGACTTTAAAAAGTCCTTAAACTTTTTCATGTCACCTTTATAGCCCAACGTACCAGCTATACGTTGCATTGCTTCTGGTTTAAATCCTTGAAATTGAATTGCTGTCATTGTTTATTATCCTCTATTGTCATAAGACAAATTATACCTATTTTAATTTTCTTGTCAAGTAACATAATGTTACATTACTCAAATCCGTCTTTTAATCCGTCTAGTATGTCTTGCACACTTACTTTTTTCTTAGCATTAGGTGTGTACCTGCACATGTATGTCTTAGGACACTCACTAAATTTAAACATAGGGTAGTGGTAGCCTATTGTACCATTAGGTCCACGGTAAATGCAAACCATTTCTCCCTGTATCTTAACTCTTTTTGCTAAGTGACACTGTACAAACTCAGGTCTACTTAATAGCCCTGCTAATACAAGGGGTAACACAACAAGATTAATCATTAACCAATTCCTAGTGCTATCAGATATATGCCCCCACCTAATACACCAATAATTAGTAACGATAGAGTACATATAGCTAAGTTATTCTGTATCTGTCTTTTACTTTCCATAGCTTTATATATAGTCTCTTCTCGTTCTTTACGTATTTGTCTACGCATCCCTAACATTTCATCGTATGTGCCTACACCAAACCTAAAGTCTAACATAAACTTTATTTCTTTTTCTTTTTCAAGCAATGTTTTTTTACGAACAATAATGTCCATTGCCTGTTGCTCTATATTCTCAGAGCCTTGTGTAGCTTTATCTAACCATGTAGGTTTCTTACGTTGTGACTCAGCCCTAGTAATATCAGCTACTGCACCGTACCACTTACCTAGTTGCTGTGATACATCCTGTATCTCTCTACCAGCACCTACTAGCATCTTGACCCCTTTGAAGGCTGCATTAGCTGCAGCAAAAGCTGTAACGGGGTCAATCATTTAATTAATTCTGTGCGTGACTAGTTGTAACCACATTTAATGCTTCCTTAATTGCTTCTACATTGGCATCAATACGTGCAATCATTACGTCATTCTCATGTACTTCACTAGCTAGTCTAGCATTGTCTGTACGTACTTCTGATATAGTAGCCTTGTTGTACTTAATGTCTGATACCATGCCTGATACTGACCAGATAATAGCTGCACCTTGTACAAACAAACCAAAAATTAATGTTATTGGTATAGATTTATTCATGTGCCAACTATCTTTAGTCATTGTTATTATTCCTTATTTGTAATTTATTAGGATCATACTCTTGATAATCAGAGGGTATGGCCTCAAAACACTCAGGATATGCTTCTGCACGTATTGCACTAATACCTGATTTAAAAAATTTACTAAGGTCTTTTACTGTAACTTTTATACCTTGTGGATTATTTAAACTGTCTTGTTTGCAACAAACAATACAAGAAACTGTATCAACGTTTAACTCTTGTAAAGCTGCTAGGCACTGATTGCCTCTATTAACTTTGTATGTGCCGTCTTGTTTTACATTACCACAACATAAAGGGTTGTTTAATCCTTCTTTAAGTATGGACTTTTTTATTTTTTCTCTTGCATAAACATATCTATCTTCATTTAAACTACGAGATACACCAAAGTATAATTTATTAATAGGTATTTTAGCATAAATTAAAATACTCATTATCCATTAAGTGTGTCTAAATCATCCCAAACACGTTTAGCGTGGGCTGCAGGATCAAACGCAATGGTTTCATCAGGGTCACTAGGATCAGGATCAGTCCAACTATTTGCACTTGCCATATTAGTCAGGTATGTTTGCAAGTCTGCCTTAGATGTAATCTCAGCAATAGCACCTGATATGTCTGCACCATCATCAGCTATGCCTATCATAATCCAATCTTGAGGACTTGCTGTATCAGGATCAAATACAGGGTACATACCACCTGTACTTTGAGGTACACCAAACTTTAACCATGTAGGTATCGTACCATTTGATTCTAGTCTGTACTTTACTACTTTATACGCCATCTGTTTTATCCTCTATCTGTGGTGTATTGGTCAAAGATGTTTCGTCATATATGACAAACCCACGGCTCTCTGCAAAATCACTGGGACAATGCGCCCACTTGTCTGCACAAGCCTCTAGCCATTGAACAGTGTGATGATGCTCTGGGGCTTTACCTTCTTTGACAAGCTCATTTTCCCAATTAAGGTATGACATAACTTCAAGCTGTGCCTGTGCTGCATTAATCCCAAGATCAAATAAGTAGATCATGTTACCTTCGTCAATCACACCGTTGCGTGGTCTTGCAGAATTAAGTGCCTGTTTCATACAGGTCATAATGTGATACTTAATTTCCTCTAACTCATAGTCAGCCTCAGTAAGCTCTTCTTTGCCAATCTTCTTCATCAAGTTTTCATACTGGTTGGTAAAGAAGTTTAACTTACGAACAGCAGCCTCAACATAACCACGACCACTAGCTGCTTGTGCTTGCATTTCGTTGATCTTTATTTCTAGCATTTCCTGCTCAAGATCGTCTGTCTCCATACTTAGCTTACGTTCTAGCTTTTTGAGTTTTACTTCTTTCTTTTTCATATTGAAGTAGCCCTCTTGCAGAGCAGCTTTAGTCTTCTCAATCTCAGCTAGTGAGTGCTTCACAGAACGGATAGGAGTGATTGCAGTTACGTCTAGTGTAACACTCATCATCTGTGAGTGAGACTTGTAAAAGTTAGTAGATGCCTGTGCAATAGCAGGAGCTTTATCTTTAATGTTAGCCAACATAGACTTGTACTCAGGCTTCGCAGATGGAAGCTGGATGTTAAGGTCTGTTGTAGCTAATGCCGTTTCTTGAATTGTATCTTTCATAGTTTTCTTTCTTGTTGTTATTATGCTAAACCGCCGTGTGAAACTGAAGCAGTACCTGCAAGAGTGTATTGCAATCCAAGATCACCAAAGTCACTTGCATTTCCTGTTGATGCAATAACTATATGTTCAATTCTAGTATTATCACCACTTGGCGCACTTGTCCCTGCTGCAAAATAACCAAGTGTTTTAGAAGAAGCTCCAGCCGGTGATTGTTTAGTTTCTGTTAAGTCACCAAAGTCTGAAGCATTTCCAGTTGAAGCTATGGTAACGTATTGTATAACATTAATACTGCTGCTAACAAAGCCACCAGCTATTACCCCTCTTGTACTACTAGCAAGTGCGCCGGGAGATAAATTAGTTGTTAAAAGATTGCCAAAATCAGTAACATCACCTGTAGAGGCTATAGTAATATATTTAATTTCATCCCTTTGATTACTGTCATAACCTCCACAAAAAAGTCCTCTTGTTGTAGATGCAAGTCCTGCCTGACCATAAGAATTTTCATCAAAATCACCAAAATCAGTAGCATTGCCAGTTGTATCAATAGTTACATATTCAATAATATTGTTTGCATTTGTGCCACCACCCACTCTAATAGCTCTTGTACCATTAGAAAGAGAACCCGGTTCATATGCTGCAGTAGTAGCATCTCCAAAATCAGCACCATCACCTGCTGTAACCATATTATAATATTGAATATTATTTACTCTAGCATTGGTTGAATCTACTATACCCATAAAAACTATAGCACGTGTAGAGGAAGAACATTGACCTTTTCCACCATTTCTAACGATTGTATGCAAATCTGCCCAATCAGAACCATCATTACCTGTGGTAGATAAATTAATAGATTTAATAGTTTTAGAACCACTTTGAGGATCAAAGCTTGCAAAAAAACCTCTTTGTGCATTCCCAGACGTAGGCCAATTACCACCTCTTACATAATCATATTGATCTTGTAAGTTCCACACACCAGATGCTGCATCATCCTGAAACTGACCACTAGGTTCTACTTTTGTGGCAGAGATTATGTTGCCTGTCATTTGTTTATATGACATTATCCTAGTCCTCCATGTGCATCACTTATACCACATGTAGAAACACCATTATCTGCAGCTAGTAAGTCACCAAAGTCAGTAGAGTTACCTGTTGTAGCTATTTCAACAGACTGCATTACATCAAATCTAGCAGAACCGGACCAACCACCACAAAAAACAAGTCTGGTTGTTCCTGATAAAGCTCCTATTGTTCCTGAGTTTGTTGCTAACAAGTCACCAAAATCTGAAGCGTTACCCGTACTTGCTATAGTAATGTAATCTATTGTATTTACAGCAGCTTGTGATGCGTTTTCTCCACCACCAAAAACTCCTCGCACTGAGTTTCCACCGCCACCACCTTGTGATCTACCTACTGACAAGTTCCCAAAATCTGTAGCGTTTCCAGTAGATGCTGTAGTGATATAATCTATTACATCGCTACCATGTGCTGCAGCAACACCACCAGCTATGCAGCCTCTTGTAGTTGAATTACAAGCCTTATCAGAAGACCTTCTTGACACAGTTAAATTACCAAAGTCTGCAGCATCACCTGTTGAAGCTATAGTAATATATTGCAGTGTATCACGATTGCTACCTGTTGCAGTGTGTGTAACACCTCTTGTACCGTTAGATACAGAGCCACCACCATAGCTATGTGATCCACCTAGACTGTTGTTGAGATCACCAAAGTCAGTGGCATTGCCTGTTGTAGCTATCGTAATGTAATCAATAGTACTGCCTGTTTGACCACCAACAAACACACCTCTAGTAGCTGAAGATAAAGCACTAGGTCTTGCCTGTGTTACTGTTCTATCACCAAAGTCTGCGGCATTACCTAAAGTAATAATATTAATAAACTGAATGACATTAGTATTACCAGCAGAGGTTCTACCCCCACCCATAATACCTCTTTGTGGTGGAACAGGCCAATCACTAACATACTGAAGATGTGTTGAGATACTCCATACGCCATTATAGTTGGGCATTATGAAAGTCCTCCATGACCACTAGAGCAACTTGCAAAAAAGCCTTGGGCTTGTAATAAATCACCAAAATCTGTTCCGTTCCCCGTAGAGGCTATAGTAACAAATTCTATTCTATTAGTTGAAGGGTTTCCCCCTCCAAATAATCCCCTAACCTCTGATGAGCAACTAGACAGATGATTAGCCGTTACTTCCAAGTCTCCAAAATCTGTAGCATTACCTGTAGACGCTATGGTAATAAATTCAATAGTATTAACTTTGCCACTGCTAGTTTCACCACCACCAAACAACCCCCGAGTAGAGGAAGAACAACCCGTATGGCTATCTAAAGGAGTAGATAAGTCTCCAAAATCTGAAGCATTGCCTGTAGAAGCTATTGTTACATACTGTATTACATCTTGCCTTGAACCTGTAGTACCCCCACCAAAAACACCTCTTGTTGGTGATGCAAAACCTGTAATTTCTTTTATATCAGAAATTAAATTTCCAAAATCTGTAACGTTACCTTCAGAAGCCATAGTAACATACTCTATTGTATTAGTACTGCTAGAGGCTTCTTGACCTCCCCCAACCATACCTCTTGTAGAATTTGAAAGCGCCGCCAAGTATCTTCTACCAGCAGATAAGTCTCCAAAATCTTGTGCATTCCCTGAACTAGCTACGGAAAAAAAATCTATTACATCAGCTCTACCACTTGCTTGACCTCCTGCTCGTAATCCTCTTGTTTTACTGGCAAAAGAAGAAGTTTCTGCAACAGTTTCAGTTAAATCTCCAAAGTCTTGTGCGTCACCTGTAGAGCCAATGGATACATTTTGTATTTGATTTAATCTAGCAAAACCGCTATTATATCCCCCTACAAAAAAACCTATAGATAAAATAGGAGTAAAACTAGCACTAGCATCGCTAGGAGAAGATGTACCGTAAGCATTTATAGCCCACACTTTAGCTGTAGCTGCAGTACCGTTAGTAAGACTGCTTACAACAATAGGTGAAGACGTACCTGTACCAGAACCTGCACTATAAGCTGTACCGTCTGTACTAACCTGTGCAACAAAACCTGTGATAGCAGAAGTACCTGTATCAGTAGGAGCAGTAAATGCTACACTTACCTGTGCATCACCAGCCGTAGGTGTAATAGCTGTTGGTGGATCAGGTGCATCTAATCCATCAGTACCAATAAAGCCACCGTTACGTCTTGCCATTGTTATGCATCATCCATAAGTTCAAAGCTACACAAATAAGTTAAGTCACTGTTTGCAGAAGCTGTAACTGCGAGTAAGTCTGTTTCATCTAAGTAGAACCCATTGTCTTTACCTACAACAACTAGAGTTGCATCAGCAGGTACGGATACTGTACTAGCTATGGGTACGTAGTTAGAGCCATTATCTACGCTCACCTCAACAGTAACAGTAGCAGCATTTGTACCATCAATGTTTGCAATAATAAGTGTATTTACTTTGGCTACTTTATCTGCAGCAACATCAATAATAGATGCTCTGCTTGTTGTTACTGCACCAGCTACTGTCGTAGGAGTAATACTTGATACATTAATTAAGTTTATTACGGCCATTTATCTTTCCCTTTATCCGAACACGATTGCCATAGCAATAGCAAAACCTTTAGTGGCTGAACTACCACTAGCGTAAGTTTTTAAATCTGTTGCTGGAATAGTCTTCATTGTTCCACCATCATTAACTACAAAGCCATCAGCATCTGCTATTGTTATTGAACTACCAACAGAAGTACCTCCATCTAGTAGATTTAGTTCTCCTGCAGTAGAAGTTACATTAGTACCACCAATGTTTAATGAACCACCAGAAATAAGACCTGTAGTAGTAATAGCAGAAGAGCCTGTATCAATAGTACCAAACCCAGATGTAATACTACCTGAATTTAATGCTCCTGTAGTTACAAGGTTAGGCATTGCAGTTATTTCATCGTCAAAATATGCAGCAAGGTCTGTTACAGCTACTTGAACCATAGTGCCATTATCATTCATAACAACACGGTCTGCATCTGCCACTGTAGTTGATGTAGCAGAAGTACCACCATCTAGTATATTTAGTTCAGTAGCAGAGGCAGTAACAAGTGTACCACCAAGTTTAAGTCCATTGCTACCGTCATGTGAGGCAATGTTAAAATCATTTGAACCGTCACTTACTACTATTGTACCATTAAGTGTAGGACTTGTCAAAGTCTTGTTTGTAAGTGTTTTAGTTGTACTTGCCATAAAAGTGTCAAAGTCACTAACAAGACACTGTTTCATTACATCAGCATCACTAATTACAACACCGTCTGTTGCGGCTAGTGTAACTGTAGCTTGTGTTGTTGCACTACCATCTAGTATGTTTAATTCTGCTGTAGTAACTGTAGCATCGTCTAAGATATTTAACTCATCTGCAGAAGCAGTTAGTCCAACTATATTATTAGACTGACCTGCAATAGTAGCTACATATGCTTTAACAGACTGTTGAGTAGGAATAAGTGTAGCACTATCAGATGACATATTATCTTCATCTACAAACCCTGTTACTGTAATAGTTCCATCAGCTAAACTACCAAAGTTTATTGTTCCTGTAGTTGTAATAGCAGATGAACCAGTATCAATAGTACCAAATCCAGACGTAATTGAGCCGCTGTTCAAGGCACCTACTGTAGTTACATTACCAAGAACATATGTTGAAACGTCAGTCAGTGCGACCTGCTTCATCGTACCGGCGTCATTAACCACTACACGGTCTGCATCTGCTAGTGTTGTAGATGTAGCATTAGTATCACCATCCATAATACTAAGCTCAGTAGGTGTAGCTGTGACTAAAGGACTACTACCGGGATCAGCAGCAAAAGCAGCAATAAAACCTTCATCAGCAGTACTTCCTAAGTCTGGTAGTTTGTATGTGTGATCTGCTGTAGGGTCTACAATAGTTAATGTAGTTTCATGTGCATCTGCTGTTGCACCTTCAAACACAATAGCATTTTCTGCATTCATTGTAACTGTGTCAACAATAGTCTGTGTACCAGTAACAGTTAAGTTACCTGCAACAGTAAGATTATCAGCAACAGTTACTTCTGAAGTACTGTGTCCTATTGTAACAGCAATACCGCTACTTTCAGTAGCAATCTTTAATGCCCCTGTAGCATTCTCAATGTAACTGTTAGAACCATCATGGTAGATGTTAAGATCATCACCTGTACCTACTTTAATCTTAGCATTGTCAGGCATATCTACATGCGTAGCAGGAGACAAAACACCAGCTACAGCTACTGTGCTATCAAATGTTCCTGCACCAGTTACATCTACTGTACCAGCAAAATCTACATTAGCTCCACTAAAAGTAGCTGCAGTAGTTGTACCTGACTTAATGATTAAGTTGCCGCTAGTATTAGTTAATGATCCAAACGTAGTACCAGCATCTTTAACTAAGATGTCACCACCATCAGCATCAAGTATAATATCACCTGCTACGTCTACTGTAAGATCACCAGAAGATAAATCTATTTCTGTACCGTCAATAGTAATATTATCTATAGATACACCTGCATCAGCAGTAACTGCACCTGTAAAAGCAGATGTACCTGTCACAGCAAGAGTACCTGCTGTAGCTACGTTACCTGATGTATCAGCTACTGTGAACTTGTCAGTGTCCATTGTAAGGCCACCGTCAAGTGCTGTAACACCTGTTACCGAGAGAGTACCTGCTGTAGCAACGTTACCACTAGTATCTGCAACAGTAAACTTATTGCTGTCCATAGTTAAACCACCATTGAGGGCAGTTACACCTGTTACAGTTAGCGTACCTATAATAGCAGCATTTTCATCTACATCTAATGTATCTATATGTGCAGTACCGTCTAAGTATAAGTCTTTAAACTCTACAGTACTTTGACCTAAATCAATGTCATTGTCAGTTACAGGGGTTACTAGCCCATCAGAAACACGTAACTGTTCTACTGCAGAACTACTTACTTCAACAAAAACACCAACTCTATTATTGCTAGTATCAACAGCTACTTTATTTAATGCATCTAAGTCAGCAATAAGAGGTACATAAGAACCTTCACTAGAAGACCCATCATGTTTGTGGCCTGTAGTTCCGCTAGAATGAAATGCAAAAGCATCACGTAAAGTATTAAATTCAGTATTTAATGGGTTAGCACGTACAACGGCTGTTGCAACAATGTCTGCCGAAGACTGCCTTACGTAACCTGTCATGTATTATCTCCTATCACCTAATCCGTAAGTCACCGTAACCGCTTGAATAGTGTGGCTAGGACTTGTATTGTTTGTAACATAGGTTAGTGAAATAGAATCCCCTGACCCGCTAATTGAAGTAGTTTTTATTGGTGAAGGATTACCATCATAAATATCTGCTTCATCGTATGTAGTACCAATATCATTATAATAAACTGCCGCATTTGCAGTTGTAAAATTAAAACTAGAAGGTGTAGGTACATCTGAATCACCAAAGTTATAACTAATTCCTAAAGCAACTTCAGTTATTCCCTCTGTTCTAAGAAAAGTTTTTACTTTATAAAACATCTTTCTAATGTCTGTGTCTTGCATAAAGTAATAAGGAGTTTGATATACACTTAAAATATCAGCCCCGTTAAAACTATTACCTGTTTCTTGTCGGTGTATTTTACCTAAACTATCTCCATGAATAATAAACTCAAACTGCCCTATGTATCCACTAGCTACAGCAGTAGCATCTATACCTACAAGTTGACTATACTCAAAAGTAGACTGAGCAGTAGGGCTTTTGCGAATTGAACCCATAAGAGATAACGAAGAACTTTGTTCAAAAAACAATCTAAACTGTGACTTTCTTCTTACTACAACAGCTTTTAGTTTTATTATATCTTCGTTTGTTGAATAACTTTCAAAAGTTTTTTGTATTTCTTTTGATACAGTTTCAAGTTCAACATCACCAATTCTACTTGTACCTGATACTGGGCGAAGACCATCTGGCCCTAAGAAAAGAATATCTCCACCAAATTCTATTACAGTATCTGACGCTACACAACCTAAATCATTAGTAACACTTTCAACTATAAAATTAGAAAAGTTATCTCCTGACAATCTTTTAATAGCATTTTGACCAAAGATATAAAGTTGATTACGAAACCCTATAATTTGGGTAATAACAAAACCTACATTAATTACACCAGCACCATTAGCAGGATCAAAATCTATGTCGTTTAGAGGCGCAGAAAAGTACAGATTAAAAGGTTCAGTAGCATCACCAGCTAAAAACAAATGGTTTGCAAAAGCACTAGAAAACTTTGGTGTAGCAGGAGCATGTTCGTGTGATAACTTTATGTAGTCAGTACCATTATATTTAGCAGCTTGATTTATACCATCAGTAAGTATTAGTACCTCTTCACTCCAATTATGTTTTGAGAAGCGTACAATATCTATGTCAGTAAAACTAGGGTTAGTAGGTCTATACTGCCCTGCACCAGAACCTGCTGTAATATTTCCTGTAACTGCACCCCCTGCTGCTATCTGTGTAATAGTTTTAAAGTACTTTGTGCTACTTACAGTAACTGCACCATTAGGACCAGCAATAGCTTCTGTTTGAGCAACATCAAGAGAATCTGTACCTGTTATAGTAAAGGTTACACCAGAATTATCATTACCTGCTAATCCAGTTATAGTTAATTTTCTTGGCTGTAGAGACGCAGCAGTGTAAAAATTAATTGCTCCACCATCTGCTAATGCACCATTTAAAGTTAAGTTAGCTGCACCACTTGTTGTTTGTGCTGCACATACCCCATCTGTGTCATCTGCTACAAAAGAACTATCTACAGCAGTCCAACCAATAACAGTAGGAGTACCTACTACTGTACTAGAGTGAGAAGAAGTAGCACCTGTTAAAACATTTCCAGCGGCGTGTATAGTAGTAGGGAGTTTACCTAAATCTAATACTATAGAGTTACCTGTTCCATTAGCTGTTTTAGAAATAACAGTTGCGGTAACACCTGTATTAGTAGCATCAGAAGAACTTGTTACAGAAGTAATAGTTTCACCTATAGTAAAACTAGCTGCTTGGTTATCTGTTACTACTACTGTGTAATGATTATTATAAAAATGAAAATAGTTGCTACCCGTTTCAGGTTTTCTTGCAGCAAAAATACCTTGATTAATTTCTCCATTAACAGTCAGACCTAAAACTTTGCCTTCTCCCGGCATAGTACCATAACTATTAGAAAAACCACTTATTCGTCTATACCCACCTTCTAAAGAAGGTTCCATATTAATTAAACTAATAGCACTTCCCGGCATTTTAGAAGACTGTGTAATAGGGTCTACGTTAGTTACTAGACCCCCTGCACAAATAGCAGCAAATGTTTGTAGGTTATCAGCCATATTTAAAACACATTAGATTTAAAAGAACTAGTATTAGAAGAACGTTGTATTACTGTAGATATTACATTAACAGGTTGATCTAATAATAATCTTCGCATCATGTCAATACCATCTTTAAATTTTTTAGTATGTATTTGTGCTGATTGTTCATTTGATCTAAACATCATCATGTACATCATAGCACCATCAATAATTACGTGTTTAAATCTATCAGGTATTAAAGCTGTATCACTGTGTGTTGTTAAATCTGCAGGAAATTTATAATATCTATACTCGACTACATATGCAGCATCAGGTACAGGATGAACACCAAACTTACTTTCTTGAGTTAAGTAAACAAATAAAGGATCATTTCTACCCCCTTCTCCATTTACATCTTCTACAGACCTGTAACTTGATAAATATTGATCGTATGTTAAAAGCGTTAATTTTCTAGGAAGGTTGCCCTCACTTGTAAGACGATTAACATAGAAGGTATCCCAATCGGCTTTAGAGTAGTCAGCAGGAAAAGCATACTGTCCAGTACCTGCAGTTAAAGTTTGTTCATAAGTTATAAGAGCAAAAGGCCACTCTTGAGCGTCCTGTAATATTTCACGTATAGAAGAGTTAATTGCATCTTTAGCTAGTGCCTGTACATTTTTTACAGCGCTAAAACTTTCTGCTTCAATTTGAACTTCATTCAAACGCCTCAGTAACTCATTTGTTAAATTCAAAAATGTTGACATGTTTCTCTCTATTATGTACGATTAGCTGATGAAAAGTATAACCTACAAGAAAGAGTAGCACTAAAGTTATGACTACTTGTAATTCTATGAATTAAAACTTTGTCACCTGCATGTAAATATAATGGGCCAGAACTAATAAATTGTGTGCTGGCTCTGCCTGTTATCTGTTCTTCTAAAACTAATGTATGGTATTCGGTATCATCTTCGTGATACACCTGTATTCCAATATTAGAGTTAGAAGTTTGATCATTAGAAACTAAAAGAAAAACTACCTCTGCTTCATAATTATTAGGGCAAGTAAACAGTAAGGTAGCATTATCAGGATTAGAGGTAGTACTAGCTGAGTTACCTGTTACTGCAGCAAATTTACTTTCTGTTCTAAACTGAGTGCTTGCCATATTTAACTACTCTTAGGGGTAGTTTTTTGCGTAGGCTTCATAGATGCACCACAATTTACATAGCCACCTTTATTCATGCCCATAACTGCGCTTGTACCTTTTGGACTCATCATGCCTTGACTAAACTTATTAAAGGAAGAGTTTCCATACTTATCGTTATCTTCCATAGGTGTCACATTACCGCCTAATGCATACTTACGTTTTTTCATTTTGTTTCCTTAAGGTGTAAATTTGATACACCAATGGGGCCAGCACATAGCCAGCCCCAAAGTATATAGGTTTATTAAATAAGGTCACGTGCAGCTACAGCGGCCTCAGTTTGTGCAGCCGATACATCAGCAACTACTGCGTATACCCGAAGGCGTCCAGTAGCAGGTGCAGCACCAGCAACAACAACGTCAATAGTATCAGCAGCACCAACACATGCCAAAGCAGCAGCAGCAAACGTAGAAGCTGCGCCTGTATTAACAACGTTAGCTTCACCGTTAGTACCTTTTGCAAGGTATGTACCAGCAGCAGCATCTAGTGCAGCACCGTCAATAATGTCATCGCCACCAGCGAAGTCAATATTACAGGTACAAGAAGCCGTAAAGGACTTCATGATTTCTGCACCAGCAGCAACGATAACTGATTCAGCAGGAATTTCTAACAGTTGAAAAATATCCCCATCTGCGCCAGAATATCCAGCAGTAACCATTGCGTCAATATCTAAGATTGCTTCAATGGTTCGTACAGTGTTACCAACATTGGTTGGAACAGCAAGAAC
>Ga0181414_1000145_pt1 | contig 21079 bp, 33 predicted proteins | sample 37SPOviralmetaG_FD_130139 | JGI IMG/M metagenome (GOLD analysis project Ga0181414, IMG submission 130139) | Marine viral communities from the oligotrophic San Pedro Time Series (SPOT) site, San Pedro Channel, CA, USA - 37 SPOT_SRF_2012-11-28 | ecosystem: Environmental > Aquatic > Marine > Strait... | reverse complement strand
TTTTACACAGAAAGAAATGCTTACTTTAATATTGGAAGGGCAAAAAATTATTAATAAACGTATAGATGAGTTACACGAAAAAGTTAATCAAAAAATTTCAAGACAAGAACTAAGTGGGTGGCTTGTAGCTATCTCTGCATTGGTGGTGCTGATAAACAATTTAATGTAATGGAAGAAGACTTCACATTACCTGACGATATGTTTACAGACAACCCTGTATTCGTAGATACATCACAAGAATTTGATGATGACTGCGGAGATGCGTGTAAAATATGAAGAAGTTATTATCTTTAATTGCAGCTTTTCTTTTAGTAACTACACCTGCATACGCAATGCACACAGAAACACAGACACCTTATGCTATTACTAATACATTAAACAATGATGGAAGTATTACAGTTAGTTGGCAAGAGAGTGATGGATATGAAGAGAACCCACCTGAATACTACATGGTATATATAGGTTTAAGTGAAACTGCTGATGATGTATCAGTACAAACTAGCTTTGGGTTTACTGAATTATTGTCTTGGCAGAGTTATACATTTACAGCAGAGTACTTATATGACAACTTGTCTGTAGATAATCAAAAGATATATGCAAAGGTAAAAGCATTTCACGATACAAATGGTACAACTAGCGACTTTACGCCAGTAGAAAGTGTATTATATAATTATGATTATGTACCTACTACAACGACATCTAGTACGACAACAACAACGTCCACCACGTTACCTCCGGCAAAAGATGTGGTCGAAGATAACATTACTACGTACCTTGCTTGGGACGAATATGGATGTCCACATCCGAACAATCCGTTATCGTATAAACAATATCTTGAAGCGGTAGAGAGTGGAGATTGGTTTGGATATCAACCCGATGATTGCACTAACGTACCTGATGTTATTACTATTATTATCGAGGAAGAAGAAGATTTAGATGAGCTGGACGAAGAGATACTTGGAGATGACACCTTACCAGAGGAAGATATTTTTATTGAAGAGGAAGTTATTGAGCTCACGGAAGAAGAAATAGCTGCTATTGAAGCTGAAGAACTAGATGCTGAAGAAGAATTACTTATACTTGAGGAGTTAGAAAATAGTGTAATTATTCTTGAGGATTTATCTGAAGAAGAGATACAAGAGTTTGTAGATGTCATACAGGAAATAGAAGATACTATTGAGATTATAGAAATTGTAGAAGAGATTATAGAATTAGATGTACCTGATGATATAATATTAATAATAGAGGAGGAAGTACTTGAAGAAGAAATTATCATTGATGAGGCTGATGAGGAGATTTTGGATGAGCCAATACAGGAAGATGTTAAAGAGGTAGAAGATTTAACTGAAGAAGAAGTAGCTGTTGAAGTTGCTGAAATTGAAGAAGCCATTAAAGAAATTATTGAAATAGAAGAGGATTTATCTAATGAGGAAATTGAAGAAGCCATCGAAGTATATGTGCAAGAACTCCCACCCGAAGAAATTGTAGAAGTACTTGAAGAAGTTAATGATGTCGGTGTTCAAAATTTAGAAGATGTATCTGAAGAGGTACAAGAAGTTATACAAGCAGTAGTTGAAGAAGCTATTGAAGATGTTGAAGAACTTACAGAAGAACAAGTTGAAGTTGTTGCTGAAGTATTACAAGTTGAAGCTGAAGACGTTGCTATTATTGCAGAGTCTATTAAATCAGATGAAGTAATAGCTGAAGCAGTAGAAGAATATATAGAAAGAGCTGTAGATAACTCAGATGTAGAGAATTACACTCTTGCTGATGTTGTCACAGAAGTGCAATATGAAGCATTCATAGAAAATCCAATAGAAGTGTTTATTGATTTAAACATAGAAGATATCAATATTACTGACATAGGTAATGACATGACACAAGACCAAAAAGAAAAAGCTCAAGAAGTTGTAGTTCCAGTTATTTTGACTAGAATAGCTACAATGGCATCCTTTATATTTAGGAGAAGTTAATGCTAAAAAAAATTTGGAACTGGTTTATAACTATAGTTAAAGAGACTTTGAATTTAAGCTGGACACTTGTCGGTTTGGTTATTGCGACCCTAACGCTAACTGGCAGTGCTCAGCAAGTTACAGGTCTTGCTACTGTAGTTACATTAGCTGTATGGTTATTAACTATAGGGTTTAGAAAAGATAAACCTGAACCAAGTAAAAACAAAGGGGTGAGTAAATAATGGATTGTTGTGGCAGTGGTTGTTGCGGAGGTAGGTAATGGAAGCTAAAATTAATTTAAGTCAGATACTACAAGGTGGATTAGCTGCCTTAGTAGGTTGGTTGTTCAAAACAGTTAATGATTTACAACAAGAAGTTGCAACACTTAAAGCACAGGTTGAAGCATACCAAAACTCAATATCAGGATTTAATCAAAATTTAACAATCATTGAAGAAGTAATTAGAGAGATATTATTTAAGGTAGGAGGATAATGGAATTAGAAGTAGTAAGAATAAGTTCACAGAAAGATAGTACGTCTGGAATTTTGTTTGATATCGTTAATGGTAAAAGAAGTTTTCTTTGTTATACCCTTGAAGATGAACAAAGAGATGTAAAAGTATGGGGTGAAACTAGAATACCTGCTGGTAAATACAAACTTTCTTTAAGAAAAGAAGGTGGATTCCACAGTAAATATCAAGCTAAATATGGTGACATGCACAAAGGTATGATACATGTGAATGATGTACCAGGATTTGAATATATTTTATGGCACACTGGTAATACTGATGAGAATACTGCTGGTTGTTTATTATTAGGTAATTCACAAACTAGTAATCTTGTGCAAAAAGATGGCTTTGTTGGTTCAAGTGTTAATGCATATAAAGATGTTTATCCTTATGTTGCAGCTGCTATATCACAAGGTGATGTATGGGTTACATATATAGACTACGATGGAACTGTAAATAGTAGTGACAATTCAACTGTAAATAGTAATGACATAACAGAAAAGTTGGAGGAAATATCTGGGGAGATACAAGTGTTATCTGCCAAACTGGATAGACAAGTAATTCTCTAATGGCTAAACAAAAAGATAAATTAACTTTATTAAAAGAAGAGTTAGCAAGTTTATTAAAATCTGGTGGTGACCGAAAAAGAGCCCAAGAGTTAATGAAAGAAATAAACCTTCAAACTAGAATGCAGAAACAAGAAAAGATAGCATTAGAAGGAACAGCAATTTTTGGTGATGCTTATACTGAAGCTGCTGAAAAATCAGCTAAGAAATCTGCTAAGAAAACTCCTCAACCTACTTTTTCAAATTATACAGACAAACAAAAAATACAAATTCAACAAAATATTAGAGAACGTAATAAAAATATTTCTGATAGAAGTAAAAGAAATATTTATAATATGTCTAACAGAAGAGAAACAGGTTTAAAAAATCCTACTCCACAAGAAATTGAAGCACAAAAAAGAATCCGTAAAGAATTAGATGATGCTAAGAGAAGACAATTTGTTAATACATCAGATGCTTTAAATTTAAAACTTCCTCCAGGAATAGACGCTCAAATTCGTACAGTAGGAAAAGATAATATAAATCAAAGAGCTGAAGAATTAGTTAATAAAGATTCAACACTTCAATTTGCTAATGAAGGTCAGAGAGAAACATTTATTACAGATGTAGCAGATGAAATGGCTGCACAAGTTGAAGAAGCAGCTAGGTCAGATGCAGGCAAGATGAACATTATGGATTTTTCTGAAGGTAATCCTATGATTATTGATACAAGAAATGGTGCTGTAAAAGATATGGCAGAATCAGTTGACCCTAAGTCAAAATCTGCTGCAGCTTATGCTAAAGAATTTGGTATAGAAACTAAATCAGCAACAGATAGCGGATTTAACATATCTATTAGAACATTAGAAAGTCAACTAGATATGATTACTAATACAATAGAAAATACTAAAGGTGAAAGATTAAATGTTGAAGAGAATCTAACTCCTAGAATATTAAATATTGAAAGAGTTAATAAGCGTAATGCAGAAGTTGATAAAACAGTAGCTGGATTAGAAAAACAAAAAAATGTTGTTTCTAATTTACTAGAAGAACAAGTAGAAACACTTAATAAAGAAACAGCTTATAGATACTTACAAGGTAAAGGTGTTATTGATAAATCTGGAAGTAAATCAAACAGAGAATCAGCAGACAAAATAATTAATAAATTAAATATAACAGGTGACAAAATAATAGATGTAGATGATTTAGATATTATGTATAAATCAAAATTTGAAAAGACAATTCAAAAAGATACTCCTGTAACTAAAGAACAATTAATTATGTCTGAATCAGAAAGACTTATTTCTAACTGGCAAAAACAAATAACCCCTGGTCAACATGCTGGTAAATGGGCTGGTAAAGAAGGACCCAAAGAATCACAACTAGCCGAACCAGATGTAGTTGACCCTGATGCTGCAAAATATCAAACTAAAAAACAATCTGAAACAAGAAGTAAATTTGAAAAATCCCAGTCTCCTATGCCTAATCTTCTTAAGAATGCACTACAAGATGCTGGTACTTTACCAGGTGAAGCAGGAATGATTTCAGAAAGAATGGAATACATTGAAGGAGTTAATGAACCTAGAGGTAGGGAATGGTGGTCAGAAGGAGAGATTATTGAAAGTGCTCAACCTTCTGCAAGTAAAGGCCAAAAAGATATTGGTTCGTTTACAGAAGGTTTTCAAATTAAGGGTGTTGCTGGTCAACAAATTGATAAAGCTTTAAAAGGTCAACAAATTGCAGACGCTTTACAAAATCCTGTAGTATTAGAAACAAATGTAACATTTGCTTGGAAGCCAACAAAATATATGAAGAGTGGAAGGGTATCACATCTAATAAGTGGTACAATGCAACGTGATGTTAAGGGAAACATCATACCTTTTACACCAGAAAAAAGTGATGAATTAAGAGAAATAGTTAATCTTGGTAAACAATTAAAAGTAAAAGATTTTATAGATGATAAAGGAAATCTTACTGCAGAAGGTAGGAAATTTAGAGTTGAAGTACCTAAGAAACCAGAATTAAAGATACCAGACTGGCAGAAATACCCAGCTAAAGATGATTTTGAAAAAGCAAAAAAAACTTCTTTAAGTAATTTCAAAAAAGCAGAAAAAATTTATCTAAGTAACCTAGACCAACCTGCAGTAGCTACTGTACTTCAAAAAGATTTACCAGGATATGAAGCACCTGAGATAGAATTAAAAGCAGAGGCTAGTGGTAATATACTTAGAGGTGCTAAATCTAAAGATGTAAATGTTACTATTACAGGTAGTTTAAAAGATACTTCGTTTACTATTGGCCTAGATGTACCAGATAAACCAGCAATAGTTCCATTTAAAGATAAAAAAGGTAAACGATATATTTCTAAAGCAGAACCTGTAATACGACTTGAAGGCCCACCAAAAATTATAAAAGAAACTGTAACAACAGATGCAGGTCAAGCTATTAAAGATGCAAAAAAAGAAATAGCTGAAGCTAAACAATATATAAAAACAGCAACTGCTAATAAAGCTTACACACCAGAAGACATAAAATATGGAAAGGCTAATTTGTCTGCAGCAGAATCAAAATTAAAAAAAGCACAACGAGATAAAAGCCCTAGAACAAAAGAAATTACTAAGACAGAATCTCTTTATAGACATCTAAACCCTCAAAAGCGAAATGTTGTAATGAGTGAGAAAATTCCTCAAACAAAAACTGTTACACGAGAAGTTAAACCAGGGGTAAGTGTATATGGAAAACAATATAAACGAGGATTAAAAGATATAGCTGCACAAGGAATTGAAATACCAGGTAAAGTTAGAGTTACTGATTACGGCCAAGGAGCTACAGCTTCTTTTGAAGTTAGCAATAGTGATTTTAAAAAACACCTTTCAAAATTAGAAAGAGTTAAAGATACTAAATATGGTCAAACAGAATTAGATTCATTAGCAAAAGGTTTAAGAGGTGGAAAAGCAGCAACATCTATGGGGTTGAAAGACTTCAATATAGGTAGTCAAAAAGTATTTGATGTTCTTTACGATGAAGCTGTACAAGTTAGAAACATTAAAAAAGGTATAGAAGAAAAGCTTATAACTAGTAGCAAAGCAGCATATGCAGAAGGTTTGAAATCGGAACCAAGTGTAGCTAAAGCTCCATTGAATTATGCAGAAGTTGATAAAGGTAGTTTTATAAATTTCATGGATAAGAATAATTTATGGAAAAAGAATAAAGGAGGTGAAGTTTTATTAGATAAAAATAAAAAGAAAATTGTACCACAGAATTTATTTAGATATCAAGAGGGTGGAGATGCTAGACAAATAACAAAATCATTAACTTATGAGCAGTTGAAAAGTATTGCACCTAAAGGTGAAAAATATTTATTTGAATCAGATGCTCAGCGTTCTCCGAAGAATACATTTAAATACAAAACAACAGGTATATTAGATGAGAAGAATAAGTTCACTCATTTATTTAAACAACAAGATTACACTACTCTTAGAAAAAGCTATGAAAAAGAATTAGTATGGAAAGCTTATAAAGAATCTCTAAAGATGACAGGTGGTACTGCAAAGTTTAGTAGTAAAGCAAAGACTGAACAATTATTAAAAGCTGCTGGACCAGAAGCAGTCAATAAGATTTTAAATCAAGCTTCATCTAAAATGACAGGCAATGAAATATCAAAGAACTTTTATAAAAAAGATGGTTCATTTGATATTAAATCATTAAGTCAAATAGCTCAACAACGAATTTCAAATGACGCAAAATTGTATGCTGATAAAAATCTTAAAGGTGCTGTTAGTAAAAAATTCTTAACAGAACTTAAAAAAGGTATTAAGATGGTAATTGGAAAAGGATAGTGTATAATGTTAAATAGATATAAGAGAAAAAGAAACTCTGATGGGACGTTCAAAAAGGATGTGGCGTGGACCCCTTGGAATGAAGCATGGAGTTATAAAATGAGTGAAGACCTCAAAGATATGTTGGAGCGTACTGCTTGGACATTCATCGAAGCATTTATTGGTGCCTTAACAGTTGCTCCTCTTGTTGGTGTAGATGCTGAAGTAGTTCAGTTAGCTGCATTAGCTGGTGGTGGTGCAGCATTGGCAGTAATAAAAACATATGCAAAGAAACAAGTTACAAAAAATAGCTAATGTCTGAGAAGTTATTTTTTAATAAGTATCAGGGGCCTCATGATGAATATATGAATATAATAAAAAAATCAAAAAGAGGAATGAGATTAGCTGCTCAACAAACAAACTGGATTAAAAAAGGTCCTATGGGGATAACCGACCCTAAGTATGGTAAAATCTCTCCTAAGAACTCTAGTAATATTAGAGAAATAAAACGTGCATTTGATTATGGTTATAGAACTATGTCTAAGGATGTTGCAAAAAACGTTGCTAGTTTTAATAAACAGTATCATTTAGCAGCAAAAGGTTTAAAAGCTGGATTTCCTGAAGAGAGAATGGTTAGTGCTCAGTTGGCTAAGTATGGTAAAGTTGCTCCTGCAATAGCTAAAGGGAGTAAATTATTAGGTGGAATAACTCCTGGTGCTGTAGCTATGTTAGCTGCTGAAGGATTATATAAAGGTACTAAACGTGCTTTAGGTCCTGGTGGTACAGAGTTTCATACTAAGAAGAGTAAAAACAAATATGGAACTAAAGGATACTAATGTCAGCTATAGACCCTAAGAAAGATTGGACTACTCATGGTTTAGGTGAGCGTGAAATGAAAGCTCGTATTAAATCTCATACAGCTATGAGAGATAAAGCTAGAGAACGAATGGTAACTACCTGGATAGATAAAGATTTTTCAAGTCCAGGATTTAATATGTGGTTTAAAAATAATCCTAATTCACCTTGGTTTGACAAAGGTGGAGGTTATGAAAAATATGTAGACCGAATATTTAGTCATGCAGGTTCTAGAAGGAATTACAATAAACGATATGATACTGTTCAAGGATTAAAAAAACAACAAGCTTTAAATAAACAAATAAAATTAAGAAACAATCTTAAGAAAATAACAAGAGGATATTAATATGCCAATTACTAAAACTGGTAAGAAGAAAAGATACAAGAAAAAATATTAACCTGAATACCCCTGAGAGACGAATAGAGCCCTTTTAAGAGATACAAATTGCCCGTCTGCCATTGCCTTATATTCTATTATGTATTTAAAAAAAAAGCAGAAGGTTAATCATTGTTGATATCATACATATGGTATTTTAAAGTAAGTTCTTCTCCAGTAATGATGAGCTTATTTGTAAATAAAAAATACTCGTCATCTCTAATTTCAAGTATGCAATTAGGATAGTCAGAATGATTAATGAAACCTCCTAAAGGCGTTCTAATAACATCATGTGCTGTCTTTTTATCTGTCTTGTAATGTGTTATTCCTAGTTCTGTATTTTTCTCAATAGTTCTAGTTGAAAAGAGGCCAAGGCCTTCTACCTTGGACCTCTTAATAGTTACTTCTTTAGGTAATGGTTTATAACTCATCAGGATATGACCATGTTCCTTCTGGTACAAAGTATATACTTTCTGGAAGATTACAGTAATCCATAATGTCATGTTGAGTTACATCAGTTCCTACATAAATAGCATCTGCAATGTATTTAAACATTAACTTTGTAGGTTTGTCTTTAACAAAACCTTTGTGAAACTTAATATCAATTAGTTCATATAGTCGCTGCAAATAGTTTAGAGTTTGGATGGTTACTTCTCCACCTCTTTTCTTGTCTAACTTTCTTGTCATTAAGTCAAAGCTAATGTTAGGTCTAGTTTTCATTTCAAATGTATATCTGTCATTCGCAAGTTTGGCACCTTCTTCCGTTAAGATACGCAGCTGATGAGAGAAAGACATCTTTAATTTTAAATCGGAAAGATTAAATTCATAAGAAACAAAGACAGGTTTACCTGCTTTAGTTAATCCTAGAAATCTTTTACCACCATAACTTTTAAGTAATAAAGTTTTAGCTTTCTTTTCTTCTTTAAGTTTAAGCTTATTTATATGTGTTGTTGATATTAAATTATCATTTAATTCTTTTTGTGTTTTTGTCATAAATTTTGTATTTATAGACATATATGTCCTCCTTCTTCTAAATCTTTAAAGCATTCTTCACAAAAATATTCTAACCCTGGTATTGGGTGACTCATTATTCTTCTTCCTCTCTCATTTTATTGTAGTAAAAGTTATAATCTTTAACGAATTGTCCTATTAACTCATCTACTTTTGTTGTATTAGGTAATGTATTTGTTCTACTATCTCCTAAGTATCCTATTAATGTTACTGCCCAATGTCTTAATTTCATTGGTGCATTAAATATATTATCTACAGAATCATCTCTTTTTGGTTTAGCCATGTTTATCTACATCTCCCCAACAGTGTTTGCTACTATTCCAATGATACCAACCGTCATTGTACACTAACCATGAAGCCACTGCTGTTGATACTTTAGGGTTAGTTCTATTGCTTTTTATTTTTAATTTTGGTTTTAGCCATGCCCATGTATCATCATTAAATTGCCATAGTCCTATGTCTCTTGTTCCATTTGTATTGTCATTTACTACATAGTCTCTACCTGAAGATTCACAATATATAATTGCTAATGCTTTAGGTATGTCTTCTTGTTTAAAGTATTCAGATACTAATGGTTTCCATTCAATAACATATTCTATTTTTTTTTCAATGTTTCTACATTGGACATACTCAGCTATACTGTCTAGGCTCACAGGCAAAGATAATGCACAACTGAGTAATATTCCAACCACTTCTAGGCCATTGCTTTTCTTAACTTATTAAGTAAGCGTTGTCCTTTCTTTTTCATAGTTGTACTATCTGCAGGTGTACTAACTAAGTAATAAAGGTAATGTCCTCTTTTCTTAGCTGGCATAGTTGCAATATCATAACCTTCAGCTCTAAGGTTAAACAATGTACTACCGAATCTAGTACATCTAAGGTCAAAAACAAACTCACCATTACTAATAGGTTCTTTAAAACGATTTGTTTCTAAAGCCCATCTAATGAGTTCCTCTTTTGATTTAATATCTTTAGGAACAGTTATGCCCCTAAACGATTCTACTATCATTTATTTCTCCTAATCTCTACCATATATTGAAGACAACCTAAATTGTTACAAGCAATAATACGATAGTTTTTTTTTCTTTTTTTTATAGATAGAATTTTAGTACAGTCTTTACACTGTTCCTTCATTTAAGTTCCAGTCTTCGGGGATATCATTATTATCCATCCACCAAGACTTTCTCCATTTACCACTATGTCCACCGCATATAGCAGGGTCATTAGTAGAACAAACAAAGTCTGGACTTTTATCTGATTTTTTATTGTTACGATTATCAAAGACCATTTGTCCACAGTAAGGACATTTTAAATCGTCTCTATATTTTTTTGCTTCGGCCATTTTACTAACCACTCCTTGAATAGTTGATGAGTTATCTCCACCTTCTATTTCTATCTCTGTAACTTCTCCCATTATACTAGATACTTTTTCTATAAGGGGTAGTTTTTCAAATGATTCTTGTGTGAATACCTCTGGCATATCTGATAATTTTTCAATAAATCCAAAGTATTTATCTAATTGTTTATCATTATAATCAGTAAGTTTCATAGGAAATTTAAGTACTTGACAGTATTGATTAGCTAATCCTAGAATTTTCATTCTAGTTTCACTATTCTTTCCCTCTAACATAGCGTTAACAGTTGTTTGTATAAACTCCATATCTGCCATTAGAAAGGTGCCTCAGCTATAGTTCCATCATCATTTAACTTAACTTCATCTATAGGTTTTGGTTCTGGTTTAGGAACTTTGTTCTCTTTTAAACGCATGTCAACTTTAGTAACTTCAACTGAAGCTTCTCTAGCTGCCTCAGCCGCAGCCTCTTCTTCAGTCTGAGTTGAACCTGACCATAGCTCTACACCAAGACCAAACCTCATACATGCACGCTTAAATGCATCTGATTCTGCGTCTTTAAGGTTAGTACCATCATTGAACTTATCATTGTTCATTTTAAATGTATCTATATCACCAAAGCCATCGTAACTTCCCATACCTTCAATAGTTATAGTACCTTTAGCACCTACTATTCTCTTTTCACCGTTGTGTGTACTATATACTGGTTCACATTTCCAGGTATAGTTAATACCACTATCTCTTAGTCTTTCAACATAATTAGCGTGTGGTACATAGTCCCCAAACTTCCCAGCTGGTGCTTTCTTAACCAAATGAGGTGGAAAAGGGGATAATAATTTCTTGGTATCTTTTTCTACCATAATATCCTTCCTATATATTCATAATAGAGAAAAGAAATAAAGGGACCGATAGGTCCCGTTAATTCTTAACCTATTTTTTCTTTTTCTAAGTTAGTTATACCTCTTTCAATTGGCACTAGTTCAACTCTTTCATCTTCATATCTTACTATAAAGTAAGGTTGAGTCCCAATTCCAGCGTATTCTATTCCTATTACTTTCATTGCTTGACATACCTTCTGTTAATATGTACTATACATCTTCCAATTTTACTAGATATTCTGCTGTTACGCCAGTACCTGCCTTACAAAATAGTAACCATTGACATGGTCTACCCATGCTAGCTAACTGTTCTAATGCATATGTATTGTAACTTTCAGTACTACCATTAACCCATAACCTTATATCATTAAGATACATTGTTGTAGGTGTATGAAAATGGCCTGCTACAGCGTTGTCAAAGTCTGGCATAAGACCATTAGCTGCTAATGTTTTCCAACCTTGTAGCTTCTTACCGAAACCATACCATGGAAATCCACTAAAACCTCTTACATTGTCTCCGTGCCATAATAAAAACTTACATTCTTTACCTAAATCAGCTATGTCAAACCAATGGTTATCTCCTGTACTGTCAGGTATTGTAAATTTTATACGCTTTTCATCTCTAAATATCATCTTCATGATGTTACCTAGCATCCTATCAGCGTTAGAATCTGGATGATAGTCTTTACGACTACGACCACCTAAATGGCCATGATTACCTATAACCCAATGAACATCTACTTCATTAAAGTTAGCAAGTAATATATCAAAGAACTTACCTATAATTCTAGGCCCATCAACTGTTACTTGTTTGTATAAGCTGCTGTCAATTAAATGTGATTGGCCTGGAAATATTAATTCACCTTCTATAATATCTCCAACTGCAAACACTGCAACTTTATTAACAGGATGAGATTGTCTTTGTACATTAGTAATGTCAACTATCTTTTTAGCATAAGCTATTACTCTTTCTTCTGCTACTTCTGTATTGTAATCAGGTGTAACTTTAGCAAGTTGTATGTCACTTAATACTGCTATGGCTATTTCTTCATCCTTAGTCTTCTTTAAGTTAGAAGGTTTAGGTATTGAAGGTTTGTCCCATGTTCTTAAGTTAGCTGATACTGCATCATATACTGCATCAACCATCTCTTCTTTTTTATTCTTTGACTTCTCAAGTTTTTTTAAAAGATTTAAGTTATCTTTTTTTAAATCTTGAATAACTTTAGATTCAACTTCAGCCATTAAGCTATCAATATCTTTAGACATTGTTATCCCTTTCTAGCTTTTGTAAGTATCTTCTTATTGCAGATTCAGATATTTCTATACCAAATTCATCATGCAATAACCTATGTACTACATAAGGTCTCATCTTTATTTTCTTTTTTACTATTCTATCTTTTAAAGCAATCCAAAAAGGTTCTGCTTCTGGAGTAATTCTATCCTCAACATAGTTACCTTTCTTTCCATGCTCTGCTTCATTAAGTAGTTCATCTATATTTGTCATAAGATAATTATAGTTGATTTAAAAAAAATACAAGTAAATATAAAAGAAAATGGTGGAGGTGGGAGGAGTTTAACCTCCGTTAGCATAATATCAACGGGTAGTTGTTTATGCTCTAACTTGGACACCCCCATCCACAGATGGAATACCGTGCTTAAGGTCGGAAAGGAGTACAACCCACTGTTGCCAGTTGCACGGTACCCCTAATTTTCCTTCCTTCTATTGTAGCTGATTCAGTTGATAAGCAAACTCTTTTACTTCATCAACATCAGCTAGCCTAGTAATTCCTGAACGCTTACATTGTTCAATACAATCTTTTAATAAGTTATTTGAGTTTGAATTATGTAATCCAAAGACATACATATCACTAACCCATATTCTTTTAGGTGGTTGTTTAGCCAGCCAAGCTAACGCTGGGCCATCAACTAAGTTACCACCGCCAGTCCATCTATCTAGATAGTCTTGATTAACTCTCTTACCATTTTGACCAATGATACGCAATGAACCTGTTTCCCAATCCTGACCTCTATCGTTATACATAGCAATAGTAACTGCAGGTAACATCTGCATTATTTCTAGTATATCTTCGCCACTAAAGGACATAGAACCTGACGCATCTATTAGTATTGTTCCACCATATACTCTTTGTTTTTGTTTGAATACTTTTTTATCCACACACCAACGATTCATATACTTTGGATTTACACCGTAATCCATAGGCCTGTATTCTCTACCACCTTTAATTTTAGATTGTAGATTTACTTCAAGATGAGGTTTGAATATTTGCATCTTACCCCACTTACCTGCCATATCATTTAGATTAGGTTTATAATTCATATTACTATTACTCTGAGATGTCATTTCAAACATCTGCTCTGCATTTCTAGACATTAATTCATCAAGTGAAGCTATATCATCACCTTCACCTTCTGAACTGTTACCACTTGTTTGCTTATTAGCACTATTAGCTTTTTGTTTAGCTAATGCAGCTTTTCTGGCTTGTTCAAGAACCTGTTCCTCTTTAGGTGGTTCACTAAACTGTTCCATAAGTTTAAACAAGATTTTAGCTGCATTTCTAGTTTTAATATACTTACTAGGTTTTTTATAATAACCTCTAGTATATGTAATTCTTTCCCATAAATTATTTGCTTGTTTAAAGCACCAATTTATTTGATTGAGTCGCAAATTAGTTAATGCTTTTGCTGAGTCCCTAGGTATTTCTCTTAGGTCTTCAAATATTTCTATCAAAGATGCAAACTCTTTACTAGCTGGCCTTCTTCCAGAATAATAACTATTGCTATTAGTTTCTATAGGTGCCATACATATCATAATATATGAAACTATATCGAACAAAGAACTATTATAAAATAAATCTATAGCTCTTTCTTCATGAATAGGTTGACATACAACCCAATCATCTAGATATATATCTTTTATACCTAAGTTATAGTTAATACGAATTTCTTCACATATCTCAATGCATTTTTCATTCTCATTCTCTTTGAGTTTACCTACAGTTTTAGGACTCCACTTAGCATGGCCAAGTTCATGTCTTCTAATTTGTTTGTTATGGTTTGAACCACATAATGAACATAGTTCATCATCTGTAGGAACATACATTTCATGAGATAGAGTAGAAGTTCTAGGTTGATTTGCATCATCATAGATTTTCCATGGTCCCTCCCCAGAAGCTATTTCTGGAAAGGGTACCTTACTATTCTTCTTCTTGTACATTTTTCAAGCTATTGTCATGTATATTAACATCAGATAATTTAATAGCGTCAAGCAGTTCATCTGCTCTTTCACCAAATATTAAATTACCTGCCATTTTCATTTCAACACCACGTTGTTGTAACTCAAAGTATTCTCTCCAAGCTCTAACTGATACTCTATCTTCCATATTTTCTGTTAATGAAGTATCACTAATTACCTGATGCCATGTTTTTGGAAACATTTTTAATGCACTAGGGTGTATTGTATCTACATGTATTTTAACTGGGAACCTATCTTTAAGTGCCATGGGTAGGCTCTCTGGTAGGCTGTTAGTTGTAGCTATAACATTAAAACCTTTCTTTGGTCTTACTGTTTCTTTGTCGTCATTATTTAATGTCAACTGTGCTATATCTTTATCATCTAATACAGCATGTAAGAATGTCATAGCATCTGGTGAAGCGTGGTCAATTTCATTGACTACTAATCTTCCACCATTTCTCCATGATTGGATTGCTATACCATCATGCCATTCAAATCCACCTGACGAATTGGGTTTATAAAACCCTTCTAAGTTTGCACTAGCAGTGTCTTCTGTCATAGTAATTTGATAAACATTAGGTTCTCCACTCATGTTTAATCCTATTTTATTAGTTGCAGCTGCATATGTTTTACCAGTACCAGGTGGCCCGTATAACAGTATTCTATCTGCATTACCTATAGCTGATGCGACTTTGTCCCAACAAGTTATAGGTCCTTTCTCCATTGTTTCTTCCAATGTATTCTCCTGTCTAGAATGTATTATCTACATCCTCTAATTTAATAAAACGACAATAGATATCTATTTCTCCATCGTCATTTTTTCTTTGTTTAACTTCAAACTTACCAACATCTTTAAGATGTCTGATATTAGTTTGAGTCATATTTTCTATATTTTGTTTAACACCTGATACCCAATTGCTACAACTAGCTATTAAATACCATTCATAAGGTGTACTTAACAAAGTTTCTACTTTTTCATCTGTTAATATCGTAGCTGTCTTACCTTTTCTACTATGATTTGAAGCAGGTGGATTTTGTCTAACAAGCTTACTCTTGCTCGTCATTTTTACCACTATTCTCTGTCATATCTTTAAGCCAATCTTCTGCTAAGTCACCAGTATGACTCATAACATGAGTAGTAGCTTCCATAGCTTTATCAATTAACTTATTTTCATTCTCTACAAGAACAACTTGTATTCCTGTAGGTTCACTAAAGAAAAATCTGTTAAATAATCCTGAGTTACCAACACTATTTAATACTTCTCCCATATCATCTGTACTTATTTCATCAGGTAAACAGTTCCACCAACCTGTCATAATAGAAGCTTTACGATAACTATCTAATCTCATCGCTGCATCTATTGCTTCTTTTGGTCCAACTGCATCAACTTCATATCTAGTCATTAATTCATCTGTTTCATTAAAATTTGCAAATCTATCTTTCCAAAAATTAACATATTCATCATCTTTTAGATAAGTTAAAACAACTGCATATGCTTTTAAGTCTACATCAACAATTTTTACTGCATCGTGACTACCAAACATTGATTTTCCTACAAAATCATCGTTCAGTTCGTTACAATTATCACAGCAGTCTTCTCCGTCATGCTCACTCATATATTTTATTCCTCTCTTCAATTTCCCATGGTTCGTAAATAGATTCACATCTTTTACACCACCATAGTTCTGAATGTTCATCATCAAATGCCAATTGTTCATGACATTGATGACATACATATCCTGTTTCTAATTCTTCTGACATTAAATCAAACATATTCAATACGATTTGTTTTTCTAATTTAAATTGCATGTTATTATATCTAAACCAACGCACAATGTTATAATTAAATTCACTTAATCGCATATATACTAAATTAAAGTATCGAACATAGTCTTTATATGTCATCTTCTTCGTCTAGTTTTTCTTCTATTAAGTCAATGCTATGACTTAAAAAAGTAAACAACTTATTGTTATCAGCTAGTTTCACAAGTTCATCAACTTGTTCATCTATCTGTTCACTTGTTGTTTCCTCTGGAAATGTTAGAGTTATTACGCAATCTTTATCCCAATCTTTTTTCATTGGGTTTTTATATACATAAGGCTCTGTCATATTTCCTCCTCTCTCTATCTGTATAGATAGCTTATAGTATGTATGGAAAATTGGTCTTGGTATAACGTAATTAAAAAACCTCACAATTTTTACTATGAAAACCATACATACTATAAGCTACCTACCTCCACCTAACAACAGCACGCTATTGTATTATTGTTTTATAGATAGCTTGTAACACACAGTTGATTAGACCTAATGGATTGGTTACCAAATGGTCGACTTCTATGTGCTACAAGCTACCTACCATAGATAAATCCAACAGGGTATTTTTTTGATTTACCTATTTCGGTAGCTTATGCTAGTTACTAATATTTTTATCAATCATTTTAATCATTTTTATCCTAGATTCTTCATACTCTTTATATATTTTTTTAGTATCTTCATCTGTCCAAGGATAATTACTATTAAGTTTTGTTGTTTCAAACTCGTGTATTACAGTATTACATATTTCTACATCATACTTTTTAGCTATATCATTTAATAATCTAAATGGTTCTCCCCAAGCAGAACTAAATGCAAATACTAACTTGCCATTTTCATATGGGTCATCTTCTGATATTTGCATTGATAACAATTCAGTATCAGAATCACCCCATTTAGTTCCCCAATTGATATATTCCCAATCAACTGGTTGATATGTACCATATTTTTCAATTAATTCTTGCTTAGTGATATCCATAATTGGTCTAGCACCTTCATCATCTTCGAACCAAGCATTAACTCTAACACCATCAAAATCTCTTGAACCTTGATGTATTTTCTCAAATATTTCTGGTCTTGGAAAACAATTAGTAAAATTATATTGTATATCACTAGGGTCGGAGTCATCAGTTGTTATCTTTTTTAATAACTTATCTAGATGTTCTCCTGTTCCTGTGATAACTAATGTATTATCTGTCCAGTTAGGCATTATCTCTCCCTTCTTTAATTTCTTTGATACCTTCATTAATTTCTATCATTTGTAATTTAACTTCATCTGGTGCATCATCTCTACTAAGCAGAAAATTTGTAAATGATTCTCTAAATTTATCAACTGCTAATACTTCGGAAATAACATCACTTCTAAATTTGTGGTCTTTCTCACCTAAGTATGTAACAACAGCCATTTGAACTGATGCCATTAATTTTATTTGTTCTGTCATATTTTTTAATGTTTCAGTTATTAAGTCTGCTTCTTTTGACATTATTCCTCCTCCAATAAACTATCAAGATAATCTTGATTTATTTCATTATTTTTCCAATCAACATAGTCATTCCATAATGTATCAAATACATTCTTTAAATCACCGTTGCCTATGTCTTTTTCTATTTGTGGTGCTATATCAGCTTTAACTACTTCATCTGACTCATTTATTGCTAATGGTGTTAGCTCTAAGTCAAAGTAGTCATTAAAGTTGTGTATAACTTTCCAATTTAACTTTCTGTTGTTAATTGTTATATTAAATTCTATTCCCCCGTGAAACTCTTGTAATCGTTCCCCTGTTGGATTATTAGTTATAACTACAACATCTGTTAATAATGTATCATACATACCTTCAGGCATTAAATCTACAATACTACCTGCTGAATATGTATTTACTTCATTTTTTATCATATTTACCTTTCTCGTCTCGCATTTTAGTTACTGCTCAATAATTACTTACGAAAAATAAAGGGGGCTTTAACACCCCCTCTATTAATTATTTATTCTTGTTCTTCACTAGCCTTAGTTTCAACTACTGGATTTTCATATCCAAAAGTTTCATTTTTAACTGGTGCTTCCCAGATATCTGTAATAACCATTTCGGTTTTATAGTGCATAACACCTTCTTTATCCTCATAGTTATTATTCTGTAATTTACCTGTAACACCAACTCTAATGAATGGTTTATTTGTTACACTACTAACTGGTGCATTAGAGAGAGTTGATACTATCTTCTGTATCAAATTATCTCCATAAGCTACTGCTAATAGATTTGCTTGTTTATTTCCTCCGTCTAATACGAACTTAATCCCATTAGCATAAGAGTTACCTGTTTTGGCTGAACTACCAACTCGTGGCATTCCATCCTCTGTTATTGTTGTAAGCAACCCAGTATAATTAAGTGAATTAATTACACCTAAATCGCCTGCAAATTGTTCTAATTTTGTCATTATTACTATACTCCTCTCGAACAATATACCAATACTCAAAATAGAAAAAAGAAATAAGGGGACCGCTAGGTCCCCATATCTCAACTCATTTAGATTTTCTCCATTTTGTATTGAAGTTCCACTCAACATTCTGGTCAAGTGGTTCCTCAAAGCTTATATCCCAGCAACTATTACATAACATACCGTCAAGTAATAAATGCTTGGTCTTTGTTTTACAATTCGGACACATTTGAATGTATCACTCCTTTCATAGAACATATTAGAAGAAAGAAAGAATGGGAGCGCTAGCTCCCGTCCTTATGATATTCTCTTTTGTCTTTAATAAATTCTCTAATTAGTTTGGGGTTTCTAAATAACATAGTTAATAATGGAAAGATATATATTTTAATACTATACATAGATACTTCCCACCTAATATGCCAGCGTGAGTATCCAGGTTCTTTACCACTGTGACTTCCACTACCATAGTTTTGATATCCGTATATCATATTAAAGAATTGATGTGAATGTTTATGGCATAGTCCCATCTCACTTTGTGGTCTTACCCAACTGTCTATAAAATCTCCATAACCACCGCTATAGTTTATAAATAAACAGTTGTTATTGTTAGTGATAGGTTCACCACATTTGTGATGTTCACAGATACCTTGAATTTCCTCATTCATTAGGAAACTTTCTTTCTTTCCTAAATCTATTTTCTATCATTGTATCCATATGACATTCATCACACATTGTATATTTTGTACATTCTCTGTATGGACAAGCCATAATATTCCTTTCTTCTTCGTCTCTTTTAGTTTGTGCGAACACCCCTAAATCAAAAAATACCAAGGGGGGCAAGGGTAACCCCCCAAGGTACAATACCCCAGATTAGTTTCTAGGGTATTTAGCCCTAATAGCTTTATCAGAAACATTAAGCCAAATGACATAGTCGTGAAAGATAGTAGGACCATACTTATCATTCCCAGCAATAACTCTATAGTTAGAATTATTAGTGTCTATCTCATTTAAGTGGTTACAACCAGCCTCTAAATCCTCACCAAACAGGGATTTAATCTGCAACATTGCAACACGGTCAATAGGCTTTGAACTCATAAGTTTAGCATTAGTACCCTTTTCAAGTTCTTCACCAGTTTCTGCACATATGTAAGTTCCACTCACAATAATCATTCTCCTTTAATAGTCTTATAATAGAAAGATAAGCTAAAGAGTTCGATAGAACTCTCAACCTACCCACTGTATCTTTAAACTTAGAACAGATGTCCTCATATGGGAACATATAAGTCTAAGTTATAGTAGAGAGAGAGTAAAAGGTAGACGCTAGTCTACATACTGCTAAGTTGCGCTAGCAGAGGTCGATAGACCCACAGATGCTAATCTGGCGCTAGCTGTTGTAACATGTATCTAGTAAAAAATATGATGGTAATTCTCTATACAGTATTGGAGGAGAGTCTTTCCGAGCATGAGCGGGCCTACTATATAAGGTTATTATGATTAAGTTATCTGTATAGTCCTTGGGTACTTAGTTTGCGTTTCTACGTTACTGTCTCACCAGTCCTAAGCTTTCTGCCTCCCGATGGCACCTTTACCTGTAACTAAATTCCTTCTTAATGTTTGTAATTATTCTTAATATAACATATAATAAAATCTATACAAGTATCTACAAAGGATTAGATTAATGAGCGGTAAAGTTTGCCAGGCCATAGGATGTAGGAAGTGGTTGAAAGGAAGACAAAGGAAGTTTTGTTCAGAACAATGTAATAAAAGAACCTGGGCTCAAAAGCAAAGAGACGGCCATGACGTACCTGTTAAGCCAGTTAATCAAGAATTTAAATCAGATAGCGGGGATTACGCTTCAGTACGGAGGGGTAGGTACTATGAAGACTTTAAAATGTACTGGGCAGAATCTCTAGCTAGTGGAGAAGTAACCAATTTAGACGTAGCAGACCAGCTTGGCACCACCCAGGCTACAGTTTCTCGCATGCTCGCTGCCTACCGTATAGATAAAAGTAATGAAATTAAAGCAGAAGGTTGGCAAAGAGACGAGTCAGTTGATGATTTATTAGAAAATTTTTCTCGCTTCCGCAATAAATACTTTGCTACAGAAACGGGGGAAAAGTATGAGACTGCAGACTTTCATACTAACTGGATAGAAAAGATTGAGAACTCAATTGAACATGGTAGAGAGTTATTAATACTATCACCACCCCGACATGGGAAGACTGAACTCTTAATACACTTTGCTGTGTTTCAGATTATGAAAAATCCTAACATAAGAATTATGTG
>Ga0181414_1000142_pt1 | contig 21360 bp, 30 predicted proteins | sample 37SPOviralmetaG_FD_130139 | JGI IMG/M metagenome (GOLD analysis project Ga0181414, IMG submission 130139) | Marine viral communities from the oligotrophic San Pedro Time Series (SPOT) site, San Pedro Channel, CA, USA - 37 SPOT_SRF_2012-11-28 | ecosystem: Environmental > Aquatic > Marine > Strait... | reverse complement strand
GTACCAAAATCATACTCAAATCTACTAAATTTTTGATAAAAAACTATAAATTCGTGAGAAAATTAATTTTTCCTAGATAAAAAACATAAAAATGAGTAGCAAAATTAGTATGTAGGTGAATTTTTTTTATTTGATTCTATTTCTCTTACTTATTATCTAGGTAAATGTTTGTGCTTTTTTTTGCTCGAGCAAATTTTTCTACAAATGAGTTGTGCTTTTTTTTGCTTGAGCAAAAATTTCTACAAAATCCGCAGCATAATCGTCACAAATTTTTGAGCAGATTTTTTAATAAATTTTTTAAAAAATCCGTTTATAAATCTAAAAAAATATGACCATTTATGGTAACAAATGCTTAATCTTATTATTTTTCATATTTTTTTGAAATTTTAAATAAATTTGTTTATAATTTTTTAACATTGTTACCATTTATCGTCACAAAATTTTTCATTCATTAACCACTCAAAAATGACACCAAAAATGCTCACATTTTTTTACTATTTTTATTTATTTTTTTCATATTTTTTTGTCACCACGATTTTCAAAATATCGATTTTAATGGGAAATGAAAATTGAAATGTTTTAATTCTTTAATTTTTATTAAGCGAGTGAATAATGGATCACATTAGGTATTTTGAAAAACGACGAGGAGTTGATGTTGGTTATACTGAATCCAATCTTCATCCTGTAAACGGAGAGGGTCGTGTGGGAAAATGCGGAATAAATAAGGATTTTACATTGATTCAGATGTTTGATTTGGCTTATCGAATGGAAGAAAGGCCGAATATAATAATCAAAGCCGGTCCTAATGCTAAATGGTATCTTAAAAAATTTGACACAGAGATTATTGATAGTGAAATTGAAAAACAGAATCGGTGGAGGGATACTAGTCGAAGCACTATGTATATTATTAATTGGGAATAATTTTAAAATAAAAATATATTATAAAAACTATTTATATATGGATAACACATATATATCCTGTGATTCGGTGAGTGAAAATCAAGAGGAAAAGAAAAAAAATTTACTGAAAGTATATTTCCATGATCCTTCATTATGTATATTGGTTAATGGTAATTGGAAAATAGGAGAATCTCAACCAGAATCGGAAATAGGAAAAATTAAGGACGATGAAGACCTAAAAAAAGCCCTAAAAGAATACCCTGTAATAACCCATATTAGAAGCCCTAAAGAAATAACCCTGTTCAAACAGGCCGTCGCGAAGGAGATAAAACTACATAAAGTGGGTACCGCTGGAGGTAATAATAACACAAAATTTATAGCTAATAATCCACAATATTTTATCACGAATAGGGAAGATTTTGTGCAGAATGTTTTTATAGTAATGAAACCAGTATTAGAATCTGATGAAAGTACTCGCACACAACTTAGCGGGCAATTGCAGAAATTTCCTGTGTTTCTTGAAAAGCAGTCGCAGCAAAAGGAGGAACATAAAAAGGCTGACGACGAAGAGCAGTACGAGAGAGAAAAAAATAGTAATATAACTGATATTGATGAATGTTACCCTGATTCTCCCAATATTCAATTCGTCTTACTTAAATTGAATGGATGTAAACTATCAAGTAGATATCACAAAAATGAACTCTTAATCGATAATACGAGTAGGTTTTACAGTGACGGTATTTCAAATAAAGGTCTTATAATGAAACATTTTACACTTGAAAGTAACGTTACGTATACGTTAATTCCACACACATATGAATATGGAGAACAAGGAGAATTTGTAATTGAAGTGTGGGTGGACGCGAATCCTACAAACCTGCAGACAGGGGGAGGTGGCGCGATAAAACTCTTTGAACAACAAATAAAAAACCTCTTTGAACAAGAAGAAGAAGCAGTGAAACTAAAAAAAGAGGAGTACGAGCAGAAAAAACTAAATGAAAAAGCAGATGCTCAAAAAATAAAAGAAAGAAACCAATTAGAACAACTGGTAAATGTTACAATGCTCAAGCGGCAGCAGGATAACTGGGAACTGACAGAAAAGGAGAAACAGACACGGCGGCATGAGCAGAAGGACAATAATATCGAACACAAGAATGAATTAAATAGACTAGAACTAATTAAAGCATCAAAAGAAAATAATATAAGTTGTCAAATTACGAACTACGCTCCTTCTTTTAGATTCTTAGGTGGAAAAAAACGTACGAAGAAATATAAACGTAACAAAACCAAAACCAAACCAAAAACCAAACCAAAAACCAAACGAACTATACACAAAAACTCCAAAGAAAAAACTATAAGCTTTTTATAACAAAGGTAAAACAATATGAAATATGCTTTGTTTGAATAATTGATATTTTTGTCACCACGATTTTCAAAATATCAATTTTAATGGGAAATCAAATATTTGGGGTTTGTTTTTAATTTTTAGTTTTTATTAAAAATTAAAATGACTTGGTGACAAAAACTTGGTTTTATCATTTTAATTAATTAAATCATATGTTTTAGGGTTAGTCTAACCAAAAACTGGAACCACAATGAATGGAAACACAGCTAACAACTCATAAAGCCCCAACGACAACCCCCATGCTCCTGAATATAGAATATAAACGATTATATACGTAAATCTTCAGAATTCAGTTCATTTTCTTGTATAAATTCATCTATATCTTCTTTTTCAATACGGTTTTTACCAGAATCATCTCCTACGTAAAATACTTCTTCTAATACTTTAGCCCAGTATTTTGCTGAACTAGGTCATGCATGTTATTCTTACAACGAATGATCTGGCTGGTAATGCCCAATTCATGCATAGAGTGTCTCATATGAAATCGTCTAAATATTCAATAATTCATTTTGGAGTTCATTAATTTCTTTACTATGAGGGTAAACAGTTTGAGAGTGTTTGACTATGTTTGGATCTATTTTTTGATTTACCTGCCATCGTCGCAATTTTTCATGGGACTTGTCTTTGGGTCTATTACCTAATATTGTCTTTTTTTTATCTATGTATTTACTATCGTTATTAGTTATAATCAATCCTGTGCGTTTTAATTGTTTTAGAGGATCTAAAACAAAATCAGATAGGCTGATTATCGTATAGTTATCATATTTTTTAATAAAGGTATTTTTTACAAATATTAGAAACTGTAAATAGTCTTGGGCCTCTCGTTCTATCGATCCCCTGTGTCTTTTCTTAATGCTTTCTAATAAATCATTTGCATCTCTTAGAATAATTACTACGTGTATATTATGATTTTCTTTGTTTTCATAAAGTTTTTTCATATATGGAACAACACCCTGATTCGCTGGGCACTTATGTACGGTATTGCATTTGATAGAATCAAAATTCGAATCGATAGATTCAGGCAGTCTTTTTGTTGTATTGATGTTTAATTGATCTGCTATGCAATGTTGTAATATACTTGTTCCCGAATGATGCCAACCTGTTACAAAAAAATTCTGCATATTTTTATTATACTACAATATAATAAAAAATACCAAAAAAATGTTATTTAGTATGTAAGTATATATATATATATATATATATAAGGCAGTGTGTGGGTGGGTGTGAGAAAAATGTGGAAGATAAGGGTAAATTAAAAAGGGGGAAGGAGGGGGGATTGATTTTTAATTTTTAGTTTTGATTAAAAATTAAAATGACATGGCGACAAAAACCACATAACCATTCTTTATAGATTCTTTAAATATATCCTATATATATATATATGGTATCAATATTTAATAGATTAAACACTAAAAGATATAGAGATCACAACGAAGATAGCGGTCTAATCAAAGATAGAGGTCAAATCAAAGATAAAGGCCAAATCAAAGATAGAGATCAAACCGAAGTATTTCCAATTGCTAATAGTAGAAGTAAACTCCAATACGAGTTCCTGACCTACGAGATGTATAAGGCGGGACAGCGGCCGAAAAATATAAAAGAAGGTGATAAAATAAGTATTATAGAAGAAAAGTACGTGATTAAAGGAGGATCAGATGATGAAAAATATTATTCTATTGATGATACAAAATTTAAAACAGGTACTGTGAAGTCAATTGTACCGGAGGGTAAACCGTGGCCGGATCCCGATGGAAAAGGCGAACATCAAAAAATGAAAATTGTACTTACAAATATTGATTCAGTCCAGGAAATTCTTAAGGATAGGGTAATAACTCATGCCTTTCCAATTATAGGTAAGTTCTCTGAAGAACATATTATAATAGACGCCGCGTACAATCCAAGTCATTATTATAGTCAGAGAATTGTTAGTGGACGACGAAAAAGAAAACGGCGCACAAAAAAAGTTAAATGGGCCAATAAACCCGAAAAAACACCCAAAAAAAACATCCAAAAAAAAACACCCAAAAAAAAACATAGTAAACATATATGATTTCATCGTTTTATCTTGTGGTATTTGGAAAATAAAGTAAATACCATAAATTCTAACATATTTATACTATTTTATTTGATTTTTTTGTCACCACGATTTTCAAAATATCGATTTTAATGGGAAATGGAATATTTGGGGAGATTGTTTTTTAATTTTTGATTTTTATTAAAAATTAAAATGACTTGGTGACAAAAACTGGGTGGTATGAATATTTATAATAATATTATAAAACTGGATAACTTGCTGTAGTCGCTATACCACAAATACCCGGCCCTCTATCTAAATCGTCTCGTTTTATTCTAAAATAACCATCTTCTCCCCAAGATGTCCCCCAAGAATTTTTCAATAACCAATAATCTTCTCCGTTTTCAGTACCATAACCTATTATCAGTACACCATGATCCAAATTTGTACCACAACTTGTACTGCTTATGATACCACTTTTATATTCATCAAACAAAAGTGTATCCGCCTCAATTGCAACAGACACTGGTTGTCTTGATACAGCTATTTTAAGGGCAGTTTGATTTTTAGTTGGTACGTCTGTACACCCTTTCAATTCAACTAACATTTCACAGTTAAAACATTCTATTTCTTTATGCAATGTTCGATCTGCCTTTTCCTCATATGGAATCTTTTCTTCACTACACAGATTGTGGTCTGTCGCATATTCAAATGCATTATCCATTAATCCACCATTACATCCTAAATTTCCATAAAGTACCGAACAATCTATTAATTGTTGTTCGCTGAAATTAGTGAGATTGTTAGTTTTGGCATAAATACCTTCTATAGCCCCCGTGGCCGAAAAACTCCAACAACTCCCACATTGTCCTTGATTTTTTACAGGTGTTACCATATTGTAATCTCTCCAATCTAATGATTCTGGTAATATTTCGTGGCTATCTTCAAACTCATATTTACAAGAACTAGTCCGCAAATGCGGAAAATATCCTCTCAAGTGTTTGTGTGAAATCACTACTGATGCAAGCAAATTCAGTACTATCAATCTATTCAACATATATAAATACAGCAATAAAATAAAAAAATTTGGGTTATTATATTTTTAATTTTTAATTTCTGTTAAAAATTAAAAATGACTTGGTGACAAATATCAAATCGTATTTATCTTTTTCTCGCTTATTTTCTTGACGCCTTCTTTTTTCTTTTATTTTTCCCATTTTTTCTTGATTTTCTTCTTAAATTTCGTTTTTTTAACGTCATGGATTTTGATTTTTCTCGTTTTCCGCCTCGACCTTTGGGGTTTAGGACTCCGTCGACCAAATCGCTCATCATTGACAAAAATTTTTTAACTACAGGTAATTTATCTTCTCCTCTCCCCATAATCCCATACATCCCGGCGGCTTCAGTACCAAATGGTAAATCTTTTGAGTTCATTTTTTTAATTAATTCACGTATTTCACGTATTTTATAGACAAGATCTGCATCTGCACGAGGACCTATTTCTTTTAAAATCGATTCTAAAAAACCATTTAAAATATCTTCAGATGTCGCCATACTTGTGATAATTCCTTTTAGCTCTCCAATAGTCATATTATCAATGCCGCCCGCCGTCCCTTTTTTATTTATAAACTCCACAAATGCATTAATTATGAGCTGGTGCTTTCTTGTTTTAGGTAAGGTCTCAAGCGCATACATCGAAGCAGAGCTCGCAGCCGACATAGCCTTGTCGGCGAGCACGCTCGCCTAGTTATTCATATATATATATATATATATAAATTTTTGTCTATTCATTATATATAATGTCAAACACTCGTAAATGTCCTGATAGCGTATGGGATCTTGATCCAAACATTTGTCAAAATGTAAATTTGAGTATAAAACCCCCTCCTACACACGCACAAATAATTGAACGTAATGCAAATAAAACTGGAACTAAGGGTCATTTAACTAAAAGTCAAAGAAAAAAAAATAATGAAAAAATGAAAAAAAAAAGAGCGATAATAAGAGGCGTTAAAGCAAAAACAAGGGTGGTCGCGGATGATAAAGGACTTCCACAAGATATATCTGATATTATATCATCATATGCGGTAGGGGGTAAAAAAACAAAAAAACGTAAAAGTAGAAAGGGTAAACATTGAAAATGTATATACAAAATTATACTTTCAAATTAGAGGGCCTTTATTAACTACGAGTAGCAAACTTACATCATTTTTATATTTGTATTAAACTTACCCTGCATTTTTATACCCTCGAAACTTTAAAATATCACAAATATACATTTGTTTCATTTTAAAATAATTTATATAATATATAATATGTCAACTTTAATAAACCACATAGAAAAATCTTTGAAATTAACAGATGAATATAAGTCAAAAATAACACCAGAAATTTTAAATATACATGGAATGTCTGGTAAAAAAACAAGACATTTTTATAATAATATTTGTTCAATGAAAGAAGCAAGGTATTTAGAAATTGGAACTTGGAAAGGTTCTTCAATATGTTCAGCAATGTGTAATAACAAAATAACTTGTCTTGCCATAGATAATTGGAGTCAATTTGGTGGTGCTAAAAATAAAAATATATTTTTAGAAAATTTTAACAAGTTTAAAGGTGAAAATAATGCTACTTTTATTGAAAAAAATTGTTGGGATATAGATGTTTCCACATTAGGAAAGTTTAATATTTATATGTATGATGGTAATCATACTGAAATAAGTCATTTTCAAGCATTAAATCATTATTTGCCTTGTTTAGATGATGAGTTTATTTATTTAGTAGATGATTGGAATCACCCTCCCGTTAGAAGGGGAACAATTTCATCAATAAAAGACAATAAAATTGAAATTTTATATCAAAAAGAAATTTTCACACCAAGTAACAATCCTAAAAATGATTGGCATAATGGTATTTGTATTTCTGTATTAAAAAAATAAAATTATTTATAACTCGTAATTTTCACACCAAGTCATTTTAAAGTTTCAAAGGTTTAAAAATTAAAATGACTTGGTGTCAAAAATTGGGTATTAGCAATATTATAGTTTTTCTTCCATATCACCATAATCATTATTATTATTATTATTATTATTTTTATTATTATTATTATTATCACCTTGTGAATAAGAACGACAAAATGATGTCAGACAAAACCCACACAGAGCTATCAAAGAACAAATTATAGATATAGTCTCTAATATGCTATCAATAGAATCATTATTTGTACTAGTATTATTTGTGATATTCATTTTCATTATGTAATAATGGATTTTTATCTTCAATTTTATATTTAATTATTCTATATAAATTAATTACATTTGCATATATTATAAAAAATGACACAAAAAAAAAAATATACTAAAAAAAAAAAAACATCTGGTGCACGGGATAGATCGTCGACACGCAGAACAGCGCAAATTGCACGCGAACTCCCAGAACTTGACGAAGATCTACCACCCGGCCCTCCACCACAACTAACCCGACAACATGCAGTATTAATCAGTCATCAAGACTTCCACAGAGAAAGAATGAACAATGTAAATATGGAATTACTTAGTTTTTTGGAAAACAAGATAAGACATGCGAAGCTTAAACAAAAAAAAGAAGCACTCCAAGCTATCAATATTTTAAAACAACAACTTAAGAAGATCCCACCACAAACACTCCCAGTTGTACAACGATTCCTAGAACCCTCACCCTAAACCCAACTCAATTCTAGTAAATTAAATTTAGCAATATCTAATTAAATTTTTTCACCAATATTTTAAAATTATATAAGTTACATAAATAAAAAAATCACCATTTATTTCAAATATATACATATATTATGAGTGTTAAAATAAATTGGAAAGGTAGACTAGGTAATCACGCATTTCAATATTTTTCGGCATATATTTATTGCAAAAAACACAATTTAAAACTACTTACAAAACCCTCGAAAAACTTATTAAGTTTTTTCGAAGTAAATGATCATAATAATGAAATTGATGAAGATGAATGGTGCTTATTAGATAAAAAAGTTTTGAATTTTAAAGATTATGATAATGATAATGAGATTATTTATTATGGTGAGAAAAATTATATTTTCAATGATTATTTTCAAAATGCAGAATATATAAACAATAATAGCATATATTTATTAGATAATATAAAACCCATTCAATATAAATGTAAGTTAAACTATCAAATAAAAGAAAACGATATTTTATGTATTTTACGTATGGGAGATTTTCTACACTCTGGTAGTAATAGCGAAATTGTTCATCCTGACTATTTTTTAAATATTTTAAAAAAAAATCAATTTAATAAAATATATTTTCTTATATGGCCCTTCAAATCTCCTACCGATGATTGTAATTTAAAAAAATATCTTAAATTTTTTGAAGAATATGATTTTGTTGTATTTAATGAAAATAGAAATGAATTTTTTGATTTTCATATAACAAATAATTTTGAAAATATTGCTTTTACCAATTCAACATTTAATTGGTGGTCTGCTTTTTTTACAAAAGATATTGAAAAAAAAAGTATATATACACCTAAATATTTTGGTTTTTTTGGTATAGGAAAACGTTTTAGATGTCATGGTGGCCACATAAAAAATTTATGGAATATTCGTAATATAAGTATACCAATAGAAAATAAGTTCATTAATCTTGAAGAACAGTAACTCTTTAGTTTATTGTATAGTTTTATATTATATACACAGATAATAATAGTAATGGTATTAGATTGCGTTTTGACTTCCGTTAATGAAAATGAATTATTTACAATATTTATATATTTAACATAATTATATAAATATTTATATCTTTATCAATATGATAAACATGCGATTTATATTTTCTTCTTTTCCTTTTATAAATCTACAAATTACTGGTGTTAAAAAATCTATTCACACACAAATAAATAAACCTATAGATTTTCTTATTTCACTTGGGCATAATCCAACCATTTGTAATGAAGTTATAAAAGTACTACAACGTAATGGAATAACTAATAATGCACTACTACCAACATTACAAACATTAGCAGGCAGATGGGAAGTTGGAGAAGATAATGGATTAAATAATATTATATTATCAGTTAAAAATGATATTGCAAATAAACTTGGTAAATCCCGCGTTACTTTCAATATTACACCTCCTGGTTTTACTAATTATAATCGTGTATTTTCAATTACTACATATGAAGGTATGACAATTACCGATGTTGCAAAACATGGCGGCAGCGCCTCCGCCAAACAACTTGCTCAATATATTGAATGTGCGTGTAGTGGTGTTATGGCATGTTCAACGTGTCACGTAATTGTAAACGATAAATGGTTCGATCTCGTCGGTCCACCCGATGATGATGAACAAGATATGATTGATTTGGCATTTAAACCTACCCCAACATCACGACTAGGATGCCAATTAGTATTATCCCAAAAATTGGATGGACTCTTAATACATTTACCAACTCATACTAATAATATTATGGATAATATTCCGTTCCAAAATTAAATCTATTAGAAAATTGAAATTAATAAAACTGTTTTTATTTTTATTTCATATAAAAACCTTTCACATATTTAAATGATCCTTCAACACCAGAGTATAAATATTACCGATAATTGTCCAATATGTATGGATACTATTACAAATGGTTTCCATACAAAATGTAATCATATATTCTGCGCTTCATGTCTTTCTGAATCTCTTTTACGAAACCCAACATGCCCTATATGTCGATGTGATAATATCCACACATGTAGATATATAAATCCTTACTGTACACTATGTGTCTCTGGTCATAGACCGGGTATTATTAGACCAAATGTATTTAATAATGATAATAATCTTAATTACTCACAATTTGCATATATGACTTATTATGAAATAAAAATACTATTATTTAAAGTTATTGCACTCTTTACAATTCAAATTGTTGCTTCTTTATTATGTATTAAAAATATTATTTCACTAGCTATATTTTGCATTGTATGTTTCATTACTACTATTATTAATATGCTAGTTATTTCTAGAAGATCATCAATATATTGTAGATATTGCTTTTATCAAATATTAACTATATTTAATTAAATTTTCACATTCTATTACATAAATATAAAATCTTACACAATAGTATTAATATTGCAACTCCAATCACATATATAGATGTCTCATAAGATAAATATAACCCATCATTACCATCATTTTTTTCATAAAATAAACAACCTTTAAACCATAAACGTGTAAATAATATTATAAATGTAATTATTACTACATATATATTTATAATCGGATATGGAATAAATAGTATAATTAATATACATAAAAGAAACATAACAAAGTGTATAATTTCCAATATTTCCAAATCGTTCAAATAAATACAAAATGCTCCTAATAATTGTAATATTGAACAAATCAAGAAAAAATATTTATAATTAACATAACCCCTTGCTATATAAGCAAATATTAACGAATATATCACACATATTAATAATATTTTTAATAATATATCTTTATTCATTTATTTTATATATAAATGAAGAAAAACTAAAAATATCTATAGATATAATTATATAGATTATTATTATATCTAATGAAAAAACATACTGTCCCCCCAATAAATTTTATTGGAGAATCAAATTTACGTCAACCACAACCAACAGTACCAAAAGGAAATGAATCACTTTTACAACATTTTTACAACCTTTGCAAAAAATATAAACCAACTATAACAATTAAAATATAAATTTCAATATTATTGTATAATTCATTTATCTCTATATAAATATAAAAACTTTATATTTTGTAAATTCTATTTAATGCTTTTCTTTAAAAATAAACATACAAAGTCTTTTTATAATTTTAATAATAATAAGAGAAACGTTTATTGGTCTAATGATTTATTTAGTATTAAATATATACCTACACGTTATAGTATGACTATTAATGAAATAGAGCAATTATGGTATTCTGTTTCTCAAATTGAACAATTTGCCAAAGATGAAGTTAAACGACGAAATGATATCGGTGTAGAATCTAAACAAATTTTATGTTCTGAAGTTTTCTATTCCGAATACTAATTTTTATCACAAAGGAAATACTACCCCCACATCATTTACCTTATGATATTTTATGTTATCTATTCCTATTTCTTTCAATATTTCTTTAACTATTTCATAACTTGGACAATCATCAAAACAATTACTTCCCTTCCATATATGAACCTTTTTTATATTTTTCACATTTAATTTTTTTAATTCTACTAACATCTTCTCTTTCATATTTGGAACAAATGCATCAACATGTGCTAAAAAATTTAAATCATTTACAGTAAACGCTAGAACAGAACACGTATGTACAAATGATGTACTTAAATGTTTTTTACTTATTTTTACTTCACCCGTATTAACACATATAGCATTTTTATTACCATTTGAATATACATTACATATCAAGGACATCTCTTTATTTCTATATCTAAATAATAAAAAAATTGAACACTTTTTATTTATTTTTTATTATTAAAATGAAAATCAGTACCACATTAAATAAATTCACTAATGCAAAAAATATTGATAATAATGCCCGAATAGAAGAAGCACGTAACGATCTCTACATTTCTCAAATGCAACACACTGCTTTAGATTATAGAGAATTGTCTTTGTTTGATAAAGAACTCACATATATGGTTAAAAAATTCTATTTATCTCATTCCAAAACATTGCAAAATAAATAATATTATTTTACTACATAACACAAGTGATTATATGATAATTTTATAATTAAAAAGAACTTAAATATATTTTTACATTTAAAATAATGATGTATCGTAGTTACGCACCGTATAATCTCTTTTATAGTTTTTTATTTGCAATCACAATTAATTTTAGTAATGGATTTGTTCCCAATATTACTCCAAAACTACCAAATACTTTAACACCTATGAGTATGAATGCTATGGGAACAACATTTGCTACACCTCCTTCACAAAATATGGATTATCTTTCAGCACTTCCAAATGAATCTATTCCCAAAACATATCCCAGAACAACTGAAACACAAAAAACAACCGATATTACTAATACTCCAACCCCTCCAGATATTGACAATTCCATTTTAGTTCAAGGTGGTTCTCTCCGAACATGGTCTTATCGTTCACCTCTTGTAGAACAAGTAGAAGTAATTCTTTCTACAGAAGGCCGACCACTTGATGCCGATCTTGAACTATGGCATGGTCCGGATAATACTCCATGCAAACTTAGAGCTTATGTTGAAAATGGACAAGATCGTCCTTTTAGTGCCGTAATCGCTACCCCCCGCGGACCTAATACTATTGCTATTCGTAATATTGGTCAAATCGAATTCCCTCTCGCAGCACAAGTAAATGTAAAAGATATTGATATTACACCACAAGATTCTAGTAAAACATCCACTACTATTCAAGGTGGTGCTCTTCGCACATATCCATTTGACTCTCTTGTAAACTCTGTACAAGTTTCTTTAAAAACAGATGGACGTCCACTTAATGCACGAATCGAACTATTACAAGGACCCAATAATAACAAACAAGTTGTCGAATTATACACAGAAGATGGTTTTGTTAGACCATTTTATTGTGTAATTGAAACACCCGGATCTGGTAATGTTGTTCGTGTAGTTAATACAGCCCCCGTTGAATTTCCTATGACCGCTAGTGTTCTACCACACCGAATTGAAAATGAAAATACATTATATAATAACGGAGGTCATGATGTAGTACTCGGTGGAGATCTCGCTTGGTAAATTATTTTATTTACTTAAAAATATTTTTATAAAAAGGTATATTAGTTAAAAAATTAAATTCACCACTATTCTTTACTACTTCACCCCCATCTATTCTAATTATTTCACCATTTATATAATCCGCCTTTTCACTTGTTAAATACATAGCTAAATCACATATTTCATTTTGCGATGCCATTCGCTTTCTGGGATTAGTATAATTATTGTAATATTTAAATATATTTAATGGATCCAACTTTTTAGCACCACCCGAATCTTTTATTGGTCCAGGAGCAATACCTACTAATCTAATATTATGTGGACTCCACTCAACCGTTAATCCACGCATTAAATTATCAACACCCGCTTTAGCCACAGATGATGGAATTACCAATGCCGAACCTGTATCTGAATACGTAGCACTTACATTTAAAAATACTCCAGATCTCTTATTATCTATTAAATGCTTTCCGAATATATGATATATATTAAATGACCCATGCAATACTATATCAATTATTCGTCGCCAACCATTTTCTGACAACTTATTAAAAGGACACAAAAAATTACCCGCCGCATTATTTATCACTACATCCGGATATATCTTTTTTCGTTCCAGTACCTTCTTTATTTGATTTATTTCGCTATATTTTGATACATCTGCAGAAAAATATAAATGTTCATATGAATTTATTTGATTCAATCTATTTTGTAATGATGCCATTTTTAATACATCTCTTGATATATTTATTATTCGCCCACCATTCTTCGCATATTGTTTCGCTAAATTACGTCCCAGACCAGAACTACCCCCCGTAATCAATATTGTCTTGTTATGATACATTTAATTACTTAATATATTAAATAATTAAATCACTTCTTTAATTCTTTTATATTTTTCGTTTGCTTTTATTTCCACGCCTTCTTCGGATATTTTTTGTACGCATTCTTCTCACTCTTTTACGAATTCCTGTAGCAGTCGCAATTCTTCCTTTTTTACGCGTTATTTTCACTCTTTTCTTTGATTTGCCGCCACTGTATCCGAGACGGCTTGTGAGCCGCTCGAGCTCTTTGTGCGTCTCAGGATATGTTTCCTTAGGCAAATAATGATCTAAATAACCTACATCTTCAGTTTGAGCCGGATAACAGTTATTCATTTTCATTATACTCTCCGTGATGTCTTTCCAATCGTCCCCGCTTCTAATTTTCAGCGCGAGCTCTTCATCTAATAATTGTTTTATGTCGCCCTTCTTCGGCCCGCACTTATTCACTGGACAGTCATTATAATGCTCGCCGCACCTTTGTTTCACTACATCTATCACCTTTTGGACATAATCACCCCCGCCGTAGTTCAGCTGTCTATTACTCGCCGCCGCCACCCTCGACACGCGCTCCCCGCTCCACGTATACTCCCCCATTGTATATATATATATATACATATAAAATATTAGTTATCAATCATTCACTTCAAATGTTTACGATAATATATATCCTTTTTTTTTGCAGTTTTTTTATATGTTTTTAATTGATTTGAAGTTATCCAAAACAACGATGTCTTACTAGTATCCTTTTTACATTTAGCTGTTACATATCTACGTTGCATTTTATTATCTTTTTTAGATAAAATATATAAACCACCCGTTTTTCCCATATAAATTTTATTTTGTTTTTTTGTTTTATCATTTACATAATATAATTTACGTTTCTCTTTATTTATCTTCACTATACAATGAGCACTTTTCATATAATATAAATTATATAAATATAATTTATTTTTATATTCAATACATGAATTATGAACTCGACTCCCAAATGTATGCCGGTAAACATGTAGAAGATAAAGATAAATGGGAAATTAAAAATAATACAATATCAACTAATAAATATAATAATATTTTTTATTATTTATGTAAATATTTATGCCCCCAAAATTTTACTTCTTAAACATAAGGAAAACCCCTTATATTATTCTATTTTAATCTAGTTAATATTTTTTTTGTTTTTTTATGTATTTTATATGAAGGTTTACATATTCTTTTAGGCATAAAAGTTTGTTGTTCCATTAAATGACAATTTTTTTCCGATAATGATACATTAAAATCATCATGACCTGCTCCTAATACATGCCCAAATTCATGATTTATTACATATTTTCTATATTTTTTTAATGCATTCTTTTTCCCATATTCTTTTATCCACGCAGAATGATGTGGCTCACGCAAAGCTTTCCAATTATCTATATTTAAATATATTTTTCCTGGATTTCTAGAATTCATTAATGCTACCGAATATCCTTTAAAATCATCTCCTAATTTTAATATATCTTCATCTGTACACCACGTTATTAACAAATCAACATTATTATTATTTTCTACTTTTATAAATTCATATCCAAATAATCTACCTACAGAATCTTTCGCACCTAATAACATCAAAATATCTCTTTCATAACTTTCTTTTACTATATTTTTTGTTCTTTCTGTCTTATTAAAATATACCTTTATTTGCATATATATTATATAAAGCAAAAATAAATACACTATAAAATCAATTTAAAAATATTTATATTTATCATATAACATGCGCCTACGTATTTTATATGATGATAAAAAAAAAGTCTTTTATATTAAACAACAATCTAAACTTTATGCTGAAACAAAACAATCTCTTTTTAAATTATTAAAAACAGAATTAGATGTAAAAACTATACAAATAAGAAGAAATTCTATTTTTTGTAATACATCTATTCCTATAAAACGCGAATCTATTAATAACTAAAGGCGTACCCAATCTATATAAAGGAGCGGTTAGGAGAAACCTAGATCCCATCTTTTATTAAATTATATTTCAAAAAATTGAACAAATAGTACTATTATTATATACTACTATTATGAACTTATATAAATTAAATGATCTTGAAAAAGTACTTATTATTTCAAGACCTTCCAAAATATGTAAAACACCATATGTAGCAGATATTCAATTAATTGATGGTACTATTGTACAAGCACATTGTGCATCATTAGGTTGTTGTGGACTATGTGAAAAAGGATGTTATGTATATGCATCTCCTATGAAATCTAATTGTCCAAAAAGTCAATCAAAAGTTTGTTCATATAAAATATATTTATCTGAAATATATGAATCTAAAATTATTGAAAATGTACAACTAACTAATCATCAATTAATCGGTATTGATCCTAAACTTGCTGAAACTTTGACAGAAAAAGCTCTTATTAATAATCATATATCTATATTAAAAAATATTAAAAATTATAAAAGAGAAGTTAAATTCGAAAATTCCAGATTTGATTTCTCTGGTATAGATGAAAATAATAAACAATTTATTTTAGAAGTTAAAAATGTTCCTTTATGTGATTATGTTGATACAGATGAAAAAGAAAAAAAATTACTTGAAAAACAAGGAGCTTTTAAAAATATGCAATTTAATGAAAAAATTTCATATTTCCCAGATGGTTATCGCAAAAAAAAAGGCGCAATTGTAAGCGAAAGAGCCCTTAAACATATTAATGAATTAAAAAATCTTCATGTTAATAATAATATTCGTTCTATTATTTGTTTTGTAGTACAAAGAACCGATACAAATTCATTTCAAGCTTCTAATCTTGATCCAACATATCAAACCGCATTTTATAATGCTATTAATGAAGGTGTTGAAGTTATTGTTCTTGGTATAAAATGGGATTGTTATGGTAATGCAAATTATTGGGGAAATATTACACCTTTAAATATTTAGAGGGAGAATCTAGGTCCCCCTCTAAAATAACCATTCTAAAATTATACGTTCATTTTTTTCATCTTCACAAAAATCATTTATATCAATAGTTTTATTATTTATCTTTAAAGAACATAAACTTTTTTTTAAAAATTTTAAAGGTATGTTTTTACTTGTCCACATAGGATTTATTAACAAACTAAATAAAGTAATATTATCATCTCGCTTATTTAAAACAAAACATGCTAATATTTCACTTTCTTTTTTACTATTCACTTTCTCTGGAATCCATACATAATATTTATATCTATCATTTTTGTGATATGTCGTTTCAAATTTATTTATATTATGAAATAAACACGAAACACCACTTTTTTTAACTTTACCCATTTTTTCTAAATTATCTATTTGTTTTGTATCATCAAATAACTCTGATAATACATGTGTGTACCATGCTTTCGCTATTAAATTAACTTGCTGTCCAGTTAATTCAACTAAATCAGTTTCTGGAAATTCAGAACATATGAATTTTTCCCCTATCAATGATTGCATACTATTCTTTTCATCCCATTTTATCACTTCCTCATCATCTTTTCTATTATTCTCATAATTTTCATCCTCACCATCACCATCTATTGTCTCTAACCAAGGAAATTTTTTTCCATATAATTTTACTACATCTTCATTTATATTTCTTACATTACATTTTATATTACTCCTTTTATCAAATATAAATCCTTGAATTATTCCCAGAAAAAATACTGAAATAAATGTAAACCAGTACATTAACTATTATTATTCACTTATATTTATTTCATTTTCATGAAAAAATTATTATTTACTACATTTTTATTATGTTTTTCTATTTTACCCATTTTCCAATTTCTTTTATATGATATTTCATTACCACCCTCATCTATTAACGATAACTCTCTTGTTTTTTTTTCTGATTTCACTATTTCAAATATACCATCACTACATATTATTTTCATACTATTAAATTCATTTTTACTACACGATGCTTGTGGAATTTGAGGATAATTATTACAAATTAACCCCATATATTTCCAAAAATTTGTTATAGATAATTCTTGAATATTATTTTGTTTCATATATTTTGTCAAATATAAAAATCCATAACTCATTACACCATACCATTTATTATCAAATTTACTTGATTCAGAATATTGTTCGTCTTTACAACCACTCAACATTAATATATTAGCCTTTATATTACCTTGATTCGTTTTTGTTACTGTTTTATTTACTGATTTTAAATAATATCTTAAATCAAATGCACTTCCACTATGACAACTATCCATTAATGAAAATAAACTTGTCGACGCCGGCATAAATGAAAAAAACCATTTTAATAAATCATCCCTTATTAATCCCATATCACCCGCAACCATACATTCATCTCTTCCATCATCTTCTTCTTTTCTCCATCTTCTTAAATTTCTATCAAATACCCAATTTTTATCACTCACTTGTGTACCATGTCCTGAATAATGTAAAAATATTTTACCTTTCGGATTTCTACGTGCCCATCTCACCATATTAAATATCGAATATACTATATTTCTGTAACTAGGAGAACGCACTTCTATTATTTCATTATTCTTTTTAAATATATCTGTATCACATAATATATCAAATTCCTCATAACCTGACTCTTTTAAAAACTTATATACTTCTAATACATCATTATCACAACCAGGCAAATATGAACTCGTCTTTGGATAAGTTATCCCTATCAATAATCCATAACTTTTAACCATAATATATACATATTCATTAGATTTTTACATATTTATTATTCAATAAATATCTAAAAAATAATATTTACACTTTTTTAAGGTAATGCTGCTATTGCTTCTTCCTTCGCCCCATTGAAAGAAATATCTATATTTGTTTGCGAACTTACACTTTCTTCTAAATAATTTATTGATGTTGTTATTACTGAATCATAATCACATGCACCAGAACATTCTTCTCTTTCTTTAATACTACCACTTTTATTTACTGATTTATATAAATTATGACCTTTTAATATATTTTTCTCATATACTGCCGTATGTTTTGGTCTTGTTAATTCTAAATATGTTGTATAATTATTAACCTTTACTATTTTATTATTGCGCATTAGTATTTCATTATTTCTATCAACAGTTTCATTTATATGTTTTTCTCTTCTTTTTTTTATTTGATCACTAGACGACATACCCCCGCCGTGTATTTTAAATTTTGATGAAGAAAAAGATATATTACTTTGCATTTTTACATATTATAAACATTTAAAATTACTATTTATTCATTATTTTCATTACTCGTTCTGTTTCCATTAAAGCAAACATTCCCACAATATCTATCTAAACTTGGATTATATGTTAATACTGACGACGCCTCCTGATTTATTGGTAATTGTTCATTTATCTCATCATCCTTTAATATATTGTATCCATATGTTCCATCTGAATTCATTATTTGTGTCATATAATCACCACTCGTATCTGCTCCTTCCCAACCTGTATAAAAATTTGACGAATCAAATGTTATATCATCATATATTCCCATCGATGTATCCGCATATAATGCTGATCCAAACCAATTATCCGCATCTTGATCAAATGCTCCTTCATATATATCATCATACAAATCTATGGCTTCATCATATTCTTGATTTGTATTATTCTCTCTAAAAAATTGTCTCCTATTATTTACATATCTATCAAAATATGGAACATATTCCCCCCTATCAAGATAACAATACTCACTACTACTGTTTGTATCAACACAATCATTCCAATTATCAAAATAATTCTCTTCACCTTTTACAACATTACACGATGCATCTTGTGTTGTACAATTATATATATATTTATCTTGTGCATATATATTTCTAAATCTTTCTTTTATATGCGCTTTTGCTGTATCCCTCGTCATATTCATATCATTAAATATAACCACACTATCCCCACCATCTCCACCTCCCCCGATCACTATATCTCCTGAACCCCCTCTAGCTCGACTTTCAACTATGTTATTCAAAAAATCATAAAATTTTACATTAATCTGCCTATTTTCCAAACCCTCTAATCCTATATTAACACTAATTCCAGGCATCTTCCACCCCACACCAATTTTAATATAATATAATTTATAATTATATTCAACATATTCATTATTTTTTAATACTAAAACATTATCAGTACCTGGTAGAATGCCTTCCATTTCTTGTGATGAATTTGTATTCATATTATATAGTTGTAAATCGTTATCCACCTGATAACCATCTCCATTGTACAATTTTATAGTTATACTCTCTATTCTTATTTGATTTTCTGCATTGTCACTGTGTTCTATTCTTATTTTCTGTGGAAAATATAAAATAGCATCATTTAAATTTAAGTTTTCAAATCTATTTACTAAATATTCACTACTCTCATTCACCAAATCATTCCACTCTGGTACATCTTCCCTTTTATCCCATACGATATCTTTATCTTTTTTATCAATTGGACATTTCTCTTCACCATACCAATTACACCAATGAGGTAGTCCTCCATCTATATTTTTAGTCCAAATATATGGCACTATTTCATAACCCGGATCTATTTCAAATTTAAATGGTTCGCCGTTTTTATTATATCCATAAAACTCATCATCTGGAATATCGCTAGCATCACTAGCATCACTAGCATCAAAATATTCTTTAATTTCTGTATTTCTTTTATAAATTTTATATAATCTTAATGTCAAAAATAATAATATAACTATTAAAATTATTAATTTGATATTCATTTATATAAATAACGAAAATATTAATTAAAAAATCTACCACCTGATTAATTTTTTTTCTATTTCATTGTCTCGTTCATCCAAAAGATTAAACATATCATCATTAGGCAGTGTCGAAGAGGCGGGCGGCGGCAGATTATGGAGAAACTTCTTATTCAGGCTCTGGTTCAGATTCTGGTTATGATTGCAATCCAAGTTGTGTAAAATAAAACACATAAGAATGTGAACTATCTAATGCTTCTATTTCCATTGCATTTCCCCATGTAAAAGAAGCAACCGTATTTTTTACAATCAATTCAAATGACGCGTCCTTCTCGTTTGTATTTTTTACAATCAATTCAAATGACGCGTCCTTCGGCTCATCGTCATGTTCTACAATCAATTCAAATGACGCGTCCTTCTCGTTTATATTTTTAACAATCAATTCAAATGACGCGTCCTTCACCTCGTTATCATCTGTCCTTGTTATTGTTATTGTATATGATATGTCATTAATACCCCCATTGTGGATCGGCACCCCACTTATTACTTCTCCACTTAAAGTCAATTCCTCATTCGCAATACAAGATAATACTGGATCACTACTTATATTCCATGAATAATCCGTAAAACTCGCATCTTCAAAAAGAATATCTCCATCGTCTCTCCTCAAATACGCATAACTAATATCACTTAAATATATAAAACCACTTATATCTCCACCTTCAACTATTTCAACTATATTAGTACTTTCATCATATCTCACACTCGC
>Ga0181414_1000139_pt1 | contig 21470 bp, 29 predicted proteins | sample 37SPOviralmetaG_FD_130139 | JGI IMG/M metagenome (GOLD analysis project Ga0181414, IMG submission 130139) | Marine viral communities from the oligotrophic San Pedro Time Series (SPOT) site, San Pedro Channel, CA, USA - 37 SPOT_SRF_2012-11-28 | ecosystem: Environmental > Aquatic > Marine > Strait... | reverse complement strand
TCCTGCAGGGATTGTTACTGTTTTTGCAATTTCTATTGATTTAGTTGGTGAGTCTGTCGGACCTCCGTCTTTGTCGTGCATAATCAAATCAATCGTTGCAGAATTACTCCCATCATCGTTAGCAACAAATAAGGTATTAATTTTCATCACCTTATTGCTACTTGCAGGATTTGAAATCACTGCATTAGCACTTGTATCCGCTAAAGTAATAAAATTTGTTTTTGCAGTAATTGTTGCAACATTAACAATATTTGGTGCAGTCATATTTTCCTTTAATCAACCAAAAACAATTGCCATAGCAATTGCTTTTCCTGTAGGCACACCGGGATTAGTGACCCAACTTGTGTTTCCTGATCCGTCTGTTTTTAAAATTTGATCTGAAGAACCGTTTGAAGGCGGTAATCTAAAATTTACATTTCCGCTGTAAAGTGAATGTGGAGGTGCGGCTAATGTTACTTTATGTGCATTGCTTACCTCACAATACATGTCGATCTTTGCAGGATTCCCGGTTCCTGTTCGCATCTGAATATAACCGTCAGTTAACGAAACACCGGAACTCGATCCGTTACCTCCAAAATTAACTTGTCCTACAAAAGATCCACCTGAAGCTTTTGAAACTGTGTCTGCAACTGTGAACGATTTCCACGCAATGATTACAATAACGTCTGAAGTTGATGCGGCTGAACTTAGTACTAAAGATGTTCCGTTTGTTGCAGTAAACGCACTTTCATCAACTCTTACTCCGTTTTTAAAAACATTAATATTTCCTGCGAGGTAACTTAATGTTGATGAATTTGCATCAGATCCTGTAAATGTTGTTTGACCACTTGTTGCAACAAATTTAAATAAATTAAATGAAGTTGACCCTGCGGCTGATGCGGCAACCCAAGTTGCTCCGTCATATACCCGCATTTCATTGTCTGATGTATTGAAATACAACATCCCGGTAGCAAGCGCATCTCCGTCATTATCTGTAGCGGGTCCGTCTATTGTAGAGTTGAATGCACCAAATACCCCTTGACCTGTAAACGTCAACGCAACCGCAGATCCTGCGGCTGACATATTCTCACTGATTACAATTGTTGATCCGTTGACTGAAAGCACATTTGCATCGGCAGGGATTCCTGATCCGGTTACTTCTTGTCCTACTTCAATAGTCCCGGATGTGCTTGCTAATGTGATTGACGATGAATTGACAGTCCAAGTGCCGTTTGCAGTCCCGCTTGAAGCAGTATCGGTGTCAGCCATTTTGCCAAGAAACGTATCAGCAAAATTTTCATATACATTTGAAACTGCCGCCGCTGAGTTTTTTGCGGCTAATGCTGAAGCTGATGCCGCATTTGCGTGATATAACGCAGAGTACGATGCATTATCAACTGTTCCTGTAGTGTAAGTGGCCCAATCTTTAGCAGATCCACCATTTGCCTGTCCTCTTCTCTGAATACCAACTGCATATTCTTTTGCAGAGTATTCACTTGTATCTACCGAACTTGCCGTTTCTGTGGCCCATTCTTTTGCCGCACCACGGTTTGATGTATCTGTTACCCCTGTTCCACCAACAGCCCAAGCTTTTGATGAGTAGTCTGACCCTGTTACTGCACCGTCTACTTTTACAGCGTACGATTTACTACTCGTTGTCGATGTTCCTACTGCATATTCTTTTGCAGAAAAATCTGATGAAGCTACTTGTGAAGAAGTTTTGACAGCCCAATCTTTTGCAGATCCTATATCGTTTGATGTATCTTGAGCATATGCCTTTGAAGAATAGTCTGAAGATGCGACCTGCGCTGATCCTGCTTTGACAGCCCAATCTTTTGCTGAACCAATATTTGCATCTGTATCGGTTGCCCACTCTTTTGCGGAATAGCCTAAGTTCGCATTGTTTGCATCATTGGTGACTTGACCGTCAGTTTTCTGCGCCCAATCTTGAGACTTTTCCTGATAATGTTTTGAACTGTATGCAGTATTTCCAAAAGAATCTGTAAGAAGAGTGTGTTTTGCAGTAATTGCATAAAGCGCAGAATCTTCAACGGATACAAATAAATTCCAATATGCTGTATTAGTCGGGAGAATTGTTCCTGCGGTGTGAGCAACTGTACAAAAATAGACGTTGCCGTTTACTGCATATTTAATTAAATCACGGAAGTTGTATTGTGTTCCTGATGCCCAAGTTTGCCGCCAAGTTAAACCTGTCGGTCCTGCGGGGCCGGGGGTTGTGACTGTAACTTTATTTGCCATTACTTTGTAAACTCTTTTATAAGTTTAACTGACCCTCTTAATACTTTTGATACCGTAGCCGAAGACGAAACGACTTCAAGATCATAAAATGCTGTTTCAAAATCTAGATTAACTGTATCGCCTGCACTTAAAGTAAGTACGATATTCGGATCTACTGCGCCTAATGCAATTCTTCCGTTTGTATTTGTTAATTCAATAATACTATTTGCACTATCTGATGATTCTCTTATTTGCATTTTGGAAGTAAAAGTACCTAAATCAATCATCAAATCATCAGTATCTTTATACGCAACATTTAAGACAAAATCTGCGCCTTGTTCTATTTCGATATCATATCTTCCTGCACTCATCGCATGATCCTCATACTTGTTTCGTTTCTACCGCCACCGTATGAACTTGCATTCGTGCCTTCACTTAATCTTGCTTCATTTAAAATTGCATTAAACTTTCCTAAATAAAGCTCAGATTTTTGAGCATCTCTTAAATTCGTTTCTTTCAGATAGGCACGTTGCGCCGCTCCGTATACCAACGACTCATGCCACTCTGCATCTATGTCAGGCGATGCCGTGTCTGATGTAATTGCAGAGATTCTTTTAACGCCACGAACTGTAAAGTTTTGAAAAACTTTTGTCGTAGCATCCTTGTCGATGTAGAAGTATTTCGTTTCTTCAGGAAGAGGATAAACCCTGAAGTTTTGCGCCGTACGATGCGAAATAATTACTGCCTGTGGTTGGCCTGTGATTTCTCTCCACTTAGGCGTTAATCTTTCGTAAGCCTGAGTACGAGAAAACGGATTTAAAACAAGTCCGTGTTCACCACGAATTAAATAACGTGACGTTGATCCACGATGAGCAATACTGTCTATTTCTTGTTCTGTTAAAATCTCAAGTTCTGTCCCGTCTAATGAAACACTTGTGATCTCAGAAATTTCAGTAGGCTTACTGTAGGAAGGACCGAATTTGATTAAACTAACAGACGAATCCGTAACTGTCGCACCTGTTTGTTCTAGTAAATAAGTAAACGTATTATCATTAATTTTATTGATAATAAACGTCCCGTTATAACTAGTCGGAGTTGCTCCCGTTACGTTAATCGCATCCCCGGTGGAATAACCGTGAGATGTTAACGTGACCGATGCGGTCTTACCCCCTGCCGAACTAAGCGCACCGGAGGAACTTGCCGCAACTCCCAATGCGACTGTCGCTGTCGTTGTCGGTTGCTTACAGATCCTGACGAATTCCGATTGGGCATCATCAATGTAACCGTTTATGTCACTATCTGACCAATGACGGTTCTCCTGATCCTGAAGCAACGACTCGACACGCTGTCGAATCGTTTTTCGATCCACTAATCCTCATCAACAAGAATTGATTCATGTCTTTCGACAGCATCATCAAGATCCGTTTGAATAATCTTTCCTCCTGCCTTGGGCCACTTAATCACACGAAAGTTAAAACGCTTGCTTGGGATCGCAACAAGTTGCTGTCCGAAAACAGGCTGATTGTACTTTGTAGTCACTGCATCATCTAAAACTCTGATGTGACTCAAAGGTACAACTCGATTTGAGTTCCGTGGGATTAGAATTTTCCAATCACGAACAGTCACTGAAACCGGAGCAGAATCTTCGGGATCTAAATCCACGTTGATGACTCCGAATCCGTCAGGAATAGAAGAATGTTTCTTCGGATCGTATTCCACTGCCACTTGAGAGGTTCCCTGAAGCTGAATGTACTTCCCGGAACCCTTATCAAAATAAGCGTTCGACAATTCCGATTCCTTGAACAGGGATCGTTTTCTTTTGGTTTTAACTAAACCGCCTGCCGTTGCCATATTTATCCTGAAAAAGAGTTAAACCTGCACTGCACACAAATCGGTGTACAGCGCAGGAAATCAAATTAGGCTAAATCAGCTTGTGACCAAACGATGTTTGGCTCAAAGCGATAGTCAGCCCACACATAAACGGTTCCCGCAGTGGGAGCCGCAGAAGCGGAAACAACTTCGATTCGCAGATAATTATCTGCGGCATCGACTGTTCCGTAGCAGTGGTAACACTTACCTGTGGGTGTGGCTCCCCCTGCATCCGCAGTACCTTCAAGATCGGTAGTAGCGGCGGCGGCGAAAAGACTGTCAGTGTCTGAAGTCTTCCCCGCCTGAAGCTGAGAAGTTCCTGAACCGTTGGTGAATGATCCACCGACATGAACAGCGGTCACAATTGCTCCTTCAGGAAGAAGGATGTTGAGTGATCCGTCACCGTTGCTGTCCAAAGCAAGGTCATTGCCCGTAGTCCCATTAATGCCAATGCTGAAGTGCTTGGTCATTTGGGAGACTTTGGAAGCATTTATTTTTGCCGATTCCATATAATACCTCCTTTCTTAGGCTAGAGATGAAGCGGCTACCTCGATCCTGTAGAGGTAGTCATCGTTGAGAATGATCCCGGCATGAAAGAAATCAACTGCGACAGTTCCCCTCTGGCCCATGGGGTCAGATGGCGAAACCGAGGGCAGAGAAACCTTTGGTCTGAGACTGTCACGACCTGAGAGAGTCGCAGTACCACCGAAGTTCTGCGCCATAATAAGCACGGGGTAGACATCCGGGTTGGTTCCGCTTGTTGATTTCAAGGTGTTATCAGAAGCAGTGATACTTGTAGCCGCATCCGTAAACGGAGTGGCTTGAGTGGTGAGAACGAATCTCACTCCCTTACACTGTCCAATTTCACCTTCCATACGATCTGAAGGATCGGAATACTGTTCTGCCGAAATAAAGCTAGGCAGACTTTCAATGTCCTGACGAAGGTCAGGATGCGTTACTGCAATGTATGCAGGGCGCAAGGGTTGAGTGGCGATGCCGGGAGATGCTTTCAAGAACTCAGTGAGTTTTTCTGCATCAGCATTTTCCAAAGCACGAATTGCTACATCGAGCAAGTTGGTGCTAGGAGTCTTAGTCCCGGTGTCGGTTAATCCAATTGTGTTAGCAACCGTCAAACTGACATGAGTTCGGGCATCGGTTGCACCTGAAGCGACTGCATGGGCTACGCTTGTTCCTGCACGGAACACTTTGAAATCCAAAAAGTCCTTCAACTCCCCTGCAAAAGTTCCCAATCTGTCTACCACTTGGTTCAAAATTGGGTCATGCGATACCGCCAACATCAAATCTGTCACGTTCACAAAAGTTCCAAATCTTTGCAAAGTGGTCAAATATGTACGATGGCTTATTGTGTCGAAGTCTGGGGTTACTCCCTCTGCAATTGGGACATCCCTACCTGTATAAGGTATCTTCTCATATCTGCGAAATCGCAGTTCCAAACCTTCTTTCAAAGGCTTAACATCACGTTGTGCGAAGCGTGAAAACGTCAGCAACTTCATTGCAATGGGCAACATCTTTTGCTGAAATTTGAACGCATCATTTTTTGACAAAGAACCATAATCACTTCCGCTTACAGTTCCTGTCCCGCCATATGCCGCCATAATGTTCCTTTCTTTATGAGGCTTTTTCTGACATTAAATGATCCCAAAGCTCATCATCTGACATTCGGGATTCATCGGGTTCTGAAACAGGTGGACTGTTTGTAACAAGTCCTGATGCGGCACTTCGTTTAGAATCACGTTTCTTCTGAAGTTCATCTAAAGCCGCAGTCGGTTGAGGATCTTCGTCCTTCTTGCGGAAGGATTTTCCTTCCTCAGTCGTTAGCCATAAATTCAAAACTTGAGCGTGTTTGTCTGCATCATTCGAATTTACAATCGTGTCTTTTAAGACATCGTTTGAGTTGACGAAATCAATAAACTGAGAGTTGTTGTCGATCTCCATATAATCTCCACCAACCTTGTCACGCATCGTCTTATCGTAACTAGCTAACCACTGCTGAAAGCGCATCTCATTGACTGCTTCCTGCATTTGCTGAAATTTGGCATTCTCCTCTTCCGGTAACCTAAACTCCGGTGCAGGATTTTTAGCAAGTTTATGATCGATGAGCTTTTGGACAACTCCCATAACTTCACCGAAGTCATTCATTGTCTGTCGCTCAGTATCGTTCAAATACTCTTCAAGATTTGAAGGATCAGGTGCTTTTTCAACGGGTGCTTCTGCTTGCTTCTTGGTGTTGGCTTCCAACTCAAGTCGCTCGATCCGCATTTGCTGAATCTGCTTTTCAAGATCACTTACTCGTGCATCTGAATCTCTGCGGAAACTTGCAGTGTCCTCGTTGCGCTTGTGGTAATCCTTCTCAAGATCCTTATATCTTTTCTGCCAATCGTGTTCGGGTTCCGGTTCAACTTCAGCTTCAGCCTGAATTTCTTCTGCTTCCGCTTGTGGTTCCTGAACGGTTTCAGCTTCCTGAACTTCTTCTGCTACTTCTTTGACAGCCGCTTCAGCTTCCTGAAGGGTGGACTCCCAAAGTTCGTCATCTGTCATTTCAGGTGCTTGAACTTCTTCTGTTTGTGTTTCTTCTTGTGCCATTTGGTGTACCAATTGTTAATTGGGCCGTGTTAAGTCAGGTTCACCGTTCCTTGCGGGAAGTGGATGACCTTTCCCTGAGTCGGTCAGGGAACTCAATGATCTCACGATACGCCTGCAACTTACCGATGTGGCGGTTGTATTCTGCGAGATCATTCGGTTCACTGATCGATCCTCGTGCTTCTATCTGAGCAAATATTCCTTCTATCCAACCTTCTACCTCTTTCCTTAATGCCTGAAATCGATGATCTTGACCAAGGCTGACGATATCTCCGTAATTAAGCGACAAGGTCTACTTTCCCTTGTTTTTGTTCCGTACGCTTCGTCATCTGGTCTGCAACCTCTCGGATTGCTCCTGCTTCACGCTGACTCATCTGTTCCTGCATTTGCAGTTGTTGCAACTGTGCTTGTTGAGCTTCCGCTTGTTGTTGTTGCATCATTTGTTGTTGTTGCTGAAACTGCGCTTTTTCTTCTTCTGCAAGCAATGCCGACATCGACATGATCTTGCTTGGCCTGAGAATGTTTCCTTGCTTAATCAATTCACTCCGCTCCTTGATCTCAGCTTCTCTCGCATCCTCACCTAGTGATGCCTTCTCTTTCAGTAATGCCAACTGCTTTTCTTTTTCGATCTCAATTTGTGCGATTCCCTGTTCTTTTTGAACTTCTAGCTGAACTGCTTGCTGTGCTTGCTGAACTTGTGCTTGCTGTGCGCTCTGGGACTGCATTGCAAGCTCTTCCTCAGACTTAACTAAGTTGTTCGGATCAAGATGAAACGCTCTTGCCAAAGGCTTTGCCAACTCGCTGAAGTTGAAGGCTCCCTGCAACTGCGGAGATTGCCCTGCGACTTGTAAAAAATTCAGTAACTGCACGTTGTGAATTTCATCTGAAATAAATCTCTGGTATCCGTAGCACTGTCCTTCGAAGTCTCCCTTGATTGCAGGATCTTCATCATCGACCATAAGCCACCGATAGATCGCTTGAACGGTGTTTGTAATCATCCCGCTCACGCTTCTAACAACTGATGCGGTCAGACGATTCGAATTCGTATTCAAAAGCGACATCCCGGTTGCCGTTTTGGTCTGATAAGGTGCATCTTGACCTAGACCAATAGGCGGTAATCCGGTATCTAAATTCGATTGCTGTTCAAGCAACTGCACTAAATTGATCAATCCGTTTGTGACATCCGGGATTACAATTGGCTTAAACGCCGTATTGACATCAACTCCGGGCTTCGTCCTGAACTGTCGACCGGGATACACACGTTCTGTATCCTCTCCTGCTTCGAAGGCTCCCGGATCTACGACTGACATCGGGATCGAAGCGAGGTGCTTCCCCTCGATCATCATTGCGTAGCTGAAATTGATGACCGACTGTATGTCCCTGATCGAATACCAAACTCCGTCACCCCACAAGGATTCCGGGGATCTCTGCCAATGACAGGCATAGTAGGGCATTTGCCCGTCAAACGGGTTCTCAGCGATTCGAATGACTTTGTCTCCGACAACCGTGATTACGACATCGAGCATCCCCGACATCTCTCCCGGTCCTAAATCGAGATATTCCCCTATGTCTTCGGAGTCGAGTCTTCCCCAAAACTCAAGGACTTCGAAATCTTTTTGCCGATCATATGCACCCGTTTCTTCCACACGCTTCGGATGCTCTGAATTGTCCTCTCCGCTGACCTTACCGCTTTGCTGTTTGATAGCTTCCTCAATGCGATCCGCAAAGAAACCTTGATCTCGCTGACCCAAATCCCGCAGTTCAATGCTCGACATGAAACTGCGCTGTACAACAAACTCCGCATCTTCGAAGCTTTTTGCTTCAGGAGCCGGGAATAAATTCCAACAGCTAACGAAACTCGCTGTAGGGACAGTTTCAGTTTCGATTTCTGATTCGATGTCATACATCACCTCATCGGTGCGAACAGATTTGTAAACCGGAAAGTTTCTTTGTTTTAAAGTCACTGCTTTTGTGATGCCCGTGCCGAAAAGGCACATCTCAACAACGACATCCTGAAGCGTGTCCTGATACCCCGTACGATCCAAAATATCACGGATGCGGTCTTCCATATTGACCGCCCTCGTGAACAGTTGGTCCCGCATATCGGGCATGTCTTGTATCTCAGGCGGCACGAATCGTGGCCTTCGGCTAGGCTTTACCGTGAACGGAATTCGTCCGTCATCAAGTAGCATCGATATGATTCGTATCGAAGCCGCCTGTACCTGTCTGCGAGTCAGATTGATGAAGATCCCTCTTGACTCAGCAAGTTCGTTGGAACTCTGTATCTCTTCCGGGTAAGTGGCACGATAAGCATCGTACGCATCACTCCAAACGAGTTCCGTTTCTTGACGGTAATCCCTTGCCGTGTCGAACTTCTTTCGGACTACATCCGCAAGGTCATCAAGCGGCATCGATTTGACTACAACTTCTTCAGCCATTAGTTGAATTTAATCGTTCCGTTTGCGAGTCCGTGTTCGACTTCTAGCGTTTCAGCTAATATCAACGCTTCCTTGAGTTTATTGACTGCATAAAAGTATTTTTCCACATCTTCAGAATCAGACTGCTTCCACAACTCTATTGCAGAAAGCATTTCCTGAAATGCTTCCTGAGTTCTTTTTTCAAGACTTCTTAGATTTTCTTTTACCGCCTGTTCCGCATTGATGTACTGTTTCGCCGTAGCCACGTTTCTTTGCTTTGTTATGCATCGTTCCGTATATGTTTTTTCGTTTTCGATAGCGACCACTATCGTTAGCTGATAATTCCGAAAAAGAAGATCCGCTTACTTGCGTGATCACTTCTTTTTCTTCTTACCGTTTTTCTTCATAGGTTTTTTGTACATCATATCTTCTCCTTTAATTGAAAATCTGTCGTAGTACATCCCCTTGTTCATGTAATCCCGATAATCTCCGTCAACAAAACTCATGTTTGTGGTGCGGCTCCGGGAACAAGGGCGAAGGCAGTACCGAAGCCGCTAAGTGAGGTTAGGTGGTCAGGTAAATAACCTCATCTAAGATGAGATCATAATATGAAGCGTACGCAACTAAAATCGATTAGATTCGTGCGGGATGAAATAAATTAATGGCGGGTTGACCGAAGGAATAAGACCGGGGAGTCGGTGTCATATACGGGTACATCTTGCACCCGAAGGCCGCTATTGCAAGGGCCATAACGCAGTCATCATGACACCCGTGTTGTGCCTGCATCTTACCGGAACTAACATTGACAAATGTCTGCAATTCATCGATTAAAATCGTGGAATATAGATTAATTTCACGCTCCCGAACCAACTCTTTTAAGAAATCGATGATTAACGGTTTCGACTTTACAGTCGTGTGAAAACCTATCTTTTTCGCAGAACGATTACTTCTTTCATCTAATATCTTCTCTGAATAAACATTCGGATATCCGTGTACATCGACTAAGTATTTTAACGTCACTAAACCGTGATTGTTCCGCTCACAAAGGATCATTGCATCTTCATAATATCGACCCAAAGTCTTCAACTGCCACGCAAACAAATCAGGGTCAATTCGGGTCCGAAGCATCGCACATTCTTCATAAGTCTCTGCATCTAAAACAACTGCCACCGAATAGTCGGAATCCCGCCCGATCTCTATTCCTTCTGCGACATCGGCTCCGATCCGATACTGTCTCGCAGGATCAGGCTCCCGGTGTACCTCTAACTCCGTGTGATTCTCATCTGTCTCTAAGATGTACTTCATCCCGATCCCGTCATCCTTATATATCTTCACCGGGACCGAAAAACGTCTAGGCGGTTTCTCCCGATACCGGGACTCCGACATCAAGACTAACTCGTTCAATGATTCTAAATTGAATACCGACCTTCCTGTCGAAACAAATGCTTCCCGCCAATGGGAAGGATACTCCTGATGAAACTTCAATAAATCGCCCTGACATTGCGTATCTATATATGTCCTTCTCCACTGTAAATTCTCTAGGGTCACTTCAAACTCAAGCGGGGTACTTGTCCCAATGTCATAAGAAACTTTGTGACCTAAAAGCTTCTTCTCCTCTTCTCCACCGTATCGCTTCTCTGTTCCCAAACTATTCTCAAACCGAAGCTTGTCCTGTTCCGATTTGAATGCCTTCTGATAATAGGAATAAATAAACCACGGAAAGAACGCATCCTTGAACCCGGAACTCCCCTCAACGGCATCTACCCACAAGTCATAAAACAGACCGCCCACTCCCGAAGCCGTAGACTCCACAATCACCTCCGTTCCGTAGCCTGCAATCACACAATTCAAAAGCCCCAAAAAATAATCATCCCCGTGTTCTCCCCACGATGCGACCTCTGAACAATGAAGAAAATCAATCTGTGATCCCCTGACCTCTTTACCGCCGACTGTACACAACGAATACTCCGAATTTAAGCCACCTGTCTCTGCACCGAAGACCAACTCCCGTTTCCCGGAATAACGCTTCGAAGGCTTGATCTGTTCCGGGTAGTTCTCTTCAAAAATCTTCGTCATTGCAAACATCGAATCCGTGGCTCCCTTCGAATGCGTTGCAATCTGACAAAGCTTGTTGAAATTCATCACGACATTATGAAAGAACCGTCCCTGAACGTATGAAGAAATCCCGAAACGCCGTGCCTTCAATACAATGATCCGCACATGCTCTTCTTCTTCAAGCATCCGCTCACACATATGATGCAGAATCAACTGCACCTCATTGAGCTTGAACGGGACCAACTCCCCGGAACCGAAATTCTTGAGCTTCAGACAATGCTCAAAGAATAAATTCTTATCCTCTCTAAGCCTTCTCAGATACTCTAGTGCCGCTTCCGCTTCCTGTGGACTCTGTGCTTTCTTTCTTGGCATCCCTCAAATAACCTTCAAGCTGTTCACGTTGCTTTATTGACCGCCTCGCAACTCCGTCAAATCCTTCTTCGGACACGGCTTTTCGATATGATGAATACGACAAATCGGACATACTCCTCCCTTCGGTTCATTTTCGATGTAACGTAATTCGGGCCACCTTTCTTCAAGATTTGCCGCAGTTTTTACCGTACGATTCAAAACATCCTGATGTTTTAAGCGATCCTGCAAATAGAAGATCGCCTTTTCCACATCCTGATTGAAATCTCCCTTCCGACCTGCACGGGATATGTACTTGAGCGCACATCCCAAATGATAATCAAGATGCCAATCTTTGATGACATCAAGTGGCTCATACCTTCGTCCCGCAATGTAATGCTTCGGTTTGTTCACCGGATCAAAATCCGGGATTCTAGGGTCAATCGGGTTCTCGCTCATTCTCTATCCTTTCTAAGATCAAAGGGGTTGTCTCTCCGATATAGGCTCCTTCGATATTAAAAGAAACCCACTCTTCCGCTTCATCGAACGTCATGCCGTCCTTCTTCATAAAATTCTCAACAAGCTTGTCACGGTCATAAACCACGAGTTGCTGATTGTAAGAATCCCGCTTCGTTGCGATCCCGACAATTGCTTCATCGCAATCGGTCCACAACTTCAACTGCTCCTCGTTACAAATCATTTCAAAAGTCTCTCGATCAATCATTCGCTGTCGCTCCACATCTCTTTGAGTTCCTGATGAGACACATAACTTCTTCCGGTAAAGTTGATGTTATTCTCATAGATACAAATCTTTCCCTTGTTGTGTGCAGGCTTGCTGTTTGGCTTATTCCTAGCCCCGTAGTTCCCCGGTGTGATGTTCTTCAGACCCTGATACCTACCCCAACATCCGCATGAAGTCGTTTCTCCGCTCCTGACTCGCTGTCTTGCGATGAGTTTACGAGTGCCACAAGAGCATTCATAAAGGTGATAGGGTTTCCGGTTGCGGGTTTCCTGATAACCTAAGTCGGTGAGTGTGGGTCTGATCATGATTTGGTTGTGGTAGATATCCCCCTACCTCCTCTATGTATATATGTATGCATTAGTTGTTGTTGGAGGGGGGGGGGTCTTGTACCTTTTACAGGCACTTTTATTCATTTTTATAACAGTATCTTGAGTATTAGTTATCAGGTTCATGTTCAATAACTTTCGCATCGTTTGTTTCCAACTGTTTAAGCAAGACTTCAAACTTAATTGCCGAATTGTTAGTGGTATGCTTATCTTTGGGCAAGTAATCCATAACTTTAGTGATTGAATCGATGCAATTCCGGGCTGTTGAATAGTCTTCCTTTTTCTTCGCAACATTAAAAAGATCAATATACTTTTCGATTGTCCATTGTAAGCTTACATCAGTATTTTCTTCGACCTCTAATCTTAGGTTTTGAATGCGCTCCTGAACATTAACATTATGCCTTAACAATGATGCTGAAGATGAAGATGATAAACCTATTTTCTTTGCGGAATCAGATGCATTGTTTGTGATCGCCATTGCTTCAGCAAACTGCTTTTCCTTTTCTTTATTTTTCTTCATAACATCATCTCAATTTCTAATAATATTTCAGGCTCATCTTTTAATTTCTTTACGGTCCCGCCTCGCTTCAAATAGTCTTCAACGGTTTCAGGTTCACCATTAAATCTTTTTTTTCTAGAAGCATATTTATTAAATGAGAAATGAGATTTGAATTTTTCATTTAATTTTTTCTTTTGCTTGTACCATCTCTTTGATGAATAAGATCGGCATAATCCTTTACCACAAGCAGTTTGATTATCTCTTTTCCTGTAATACAAATCACCGCATGAAACACAATTAGCTAAATTCCCTGAATCTTTAAAGTGATCAAGCAAACTTTCATAAATATTTCTGAAAGTATTGTTGCCAACTATAGCTAGTTTTCTAATCGTTTCATCTTTGGGAAAAACTTTTCTCTCATAAATCTTTTTTATAGTGATCGGAGCAAGTGAAATCATTTCACCCAATCGCTTATAATCATCATTTGATTCGATTGGGAAAAGCTTGTGGAATTCAGATTGGATCATTTTCACCTTTTTCTTCGCCTTTATAGGAACGGGTGTGTGGATCATTATGGGCAAAGAATCGCTGATAAGCAAACGATTAAACCGTTGAAATGCCTGCACTGGGCAAATTTAATTACATAAAGCACTGAAATCATTGGCAATCTTTTTTTCATCAATAAAATCATAAGCTTGCATGGTATGCGCCGACTATATGCATGAAATCATTGATAATCTTTTTATTTGCATAACTGTTTTAGGTATGCAACTATATTGTCCATGCGATTGATGAGCAAATCGGGTGAGAGGTCAGCGGTCAATCAGATCTTTAAAAATTAAATCAGGTTCCCGTAGGCGTAGACTAAGTGGTTGTTTGAGTCTTAACGGTTGGATGGAATGAGATAGCGGAGCGACAGGATCGTAAGTGACTCTCAGGCGATAGAATCGGATTCAAGCAGGTGGCGAACGAACGCTAAAAAAACAGAAAACATTTTAAGTTGGTGAGACTTAAAAACAAGTTTTCGGCTGAATTAAAAATGATCAGCTAAATCGATACAGGGCGATTTAATCATTATTGTGCGCCGTACGGTGCATTAAACAAATTTAAATAAGTTTGTTTGATGCATCTTATGATGCAGTTAAATCATTAATTCTTTTTTGATCCCCACTAAAAAAAGGAAAAGTATGATTGTATATGAAGGAAAAAGCATGTTGGATGGAATGCCTATTGTAATGATTGCATTAACTGATTCAACTAATCGGAAAACAGGCAACCTAATTCAAACCTATATCATGCGGTCTGATATACATCCGCAGGATGCAATTAATTCAGGGCAAGATGAATCGATTTGCGGTTCATGTATTCACCGAAAACAAGTAAGTGATAATGGTCGCACTTGTTATGTTAACCCGATGTCTTTTGCAGGCATTTATAAAAAGTATAAATCAGGCGGTTACGAGCATATTAATTCTAGATCAATTAATAAGTTTAAAAATCGTTTATTACGATTAGGTGCATACGGTGATCCAATGGCTATACCAACTCAAGTTTGGAGCAAGTTGTTAAGTCTTTCTTCAGGCTTTACTGGCTATACTCATCAATGGTCCGATGAATCACTTGATGTAAATTTTTGGAAATCGGTCACTCAAGCTTCAGTTGAAACTATTGAGGAAAAAACTAAAGCAAATCAATTAGGTTTTAAAACTTATCGAGTAGGTCAAAAGGGTGAAAAACCTATGCGAGATGAAATGCTTTGCCCTGCATCTGAAGAAGCCGGGAAAGCACTTCAATGCGATCAATGTTTACGGTGTAACGGTCAAACCAAAAACATCTTCATTCCTGTTCACGGTCCAAAGCATATTCTTAACAAATTCAAGCAGGTTTAATTTATGAAAAGAATAATCGATTGGCATTTAAAAAAGTTAAGTTGTTTTTTCTGCGGTGAAACTAGATCAGTTAAGTTTGAATCAAAAGGTTTAACTTGTTGTAACAAATGCATTCGAAAGGAATTCAATGGAAATTAATCCTTTGGTTGAAGGTTATCATGAGGACGTTACTGAAAACATAGAGCAACATGTAAGTTGGAAGAACCCTGATCTAAAAAGAATAATCAGGTTGAGATTATTAACTGATCGGGATTTTCCTTTTTATGATGTTTCTTACTGTCATGGGCAATTAAAAGACGGTAGTTATGTTGATGTTCAATTACCTTTTACTCAATTGCCAAAACGATGGTATCGCAAAGCAATTGTTGACTATGCAAAACGTGACAAAGTTTTTGCGAAGGGTTTAAGCATCTTTGATTCAATCTCAATTCTTTCAGGATAAAAATATGGGAAACGTAACCATTGTTGATCAAGAAAAAACAACCGGATATCACAAAATCTTTTTGTCCAATAGACATGAGATCAGGATCATTGACATGGGTTATGTCGGTGGCGAAAGAGAGTGGCATATATTTGCCCATGATAATGTTAATCATCAATACGTTGAAGTCTGTCATCCCTTCAACGAATCATGGAAAGCTTGTAAGTCTTTTGTTCCTCGCATCTTGGATGCATGGAATGAACTCGATGACAAAACTAAATTCCCTTACATAGGATAAGCCAATGTATACAACTAGAGAAAAAAGAAAATTCATTAGAATGATTTGTGCCTACTTAGCAATAGATTATTGGAAGCATGATTATCATAGCTTCGGATGTAAAAGAACATCAGATAAAATTAAATCATGTAAAACCTTACATGAAGCATTTCTTTATGCTCAAGGTTTATATGACGGTCATAAAACAATTGAACAGTTTATTAAGAGATACTTGAATGAAAACTGAATCGTACGTTGCACTTCTCAGAATGAGTCGATTCTCTGAAAAGAAAAAAGGCAACAAAAAAATTGATGTTAAAAAACTTCGAAAACAAAAAGTGGAGTATTGATTATGAATCCAAAAAGCATAAGGTTTAAATACCTACTCGATGAGTACCAAACCAAACTTAATCGTTTCGATACTTTGTTCCGCAATTACATTGCTGAAGAAAACTCTACGGGTAAACGATTTAGAGTTCAGTTAAATACTGAACAGCAATATTACTCGATTTATAACGAAGTCGATCAACCTAAAACATCCTTCACTACTTGGACCGTGGATCTCGATGAGTTCCTAAGAAGGTTCACTATTATCGAGGTGAAATCATGACCCGAAATTATCGTGAACAGTTGGGTGTAAGTAGAAAAACATTAGCTTCAATTTTAGGTGTAAGTAAATCGGCGGTCAGGGATTGGGAACAGGGTCAGCGTGAACCCCCAACAATAGCACTTAATTTTTGCGAGTTACTTTTAAATCTAAATGGATCTCATTTAATTAACCGAATCAAAAAGGAACATCATGGGCGAAGCACTTCAAAAATTCGATGTGAATCAAATGCTGAAAACCAAAAAAAAGCAACCCTCTTCAACCGTAACTAGTGAGCCTGAAGTCACTACGGTTGTCGAACTGCCGAAGCAAAAGGCTAAGAAGAAAACTACACCAAAAAAACCCACGGCTAAAAAGCCTGTAACTAAAAAGCGTGAAACAAAGCTTAAAGTTGTAAAGCAAAACAAAGCTGTACTTGCAGGTCAGTTTACTCCACCTGAAGTAAACCGTGACATATGCTCCAAAGCAACAAAGGCTATCAAGGTGAAGTTTGAATCTACTGGAGCCACAACTTTAACTATGACTCCACAAGTAATCATGCTTAATAAATTCTATGATTACTTCAATATGGTTCTTTTCAATAACGAACTATCACCGTGTATGGTTCGATTTGAAAAGGAACGAAGATACGGCGGTGTGTATCGTCACTCTGATTCAGGGATATGGTACAAAAAAGAAAAAGGTAAAACAGTTACTATCCCGGAAATCACTTTAAATCATAAGACACTTGTCGGTTTAAAGAAGGATGACATCTTAGCAATCCTTGTTCATGAGATGTGTCATCACTGGGAACATACTGTCTACAAGAATGTTTCTAATCGGGAAGTCAAGTCAGGTTACCACTCCGTTGAGTTTGCACAAAAAATGGAGTCGGTTGGTTTAGTTTGTTCCACAACTGGTTTGCCTGACGGCAAGAAAACAGGAAGATCGATGAGCCACTACATCAAAGGTGGATCAGTTGATCCTTCACCTAAAACTGGTGATCAAGGTTTTCTCAAAGCATTTAAGTATCTTCCAAAGACTTGGAAGTTTCCTTGGGAAACAGACATCACCTTGCCTACTAGCAAACCCAAAAAACCTACCAACAAAAACAAGGTCAAGTACATCTGTCCTGAATGGTCTAAGGAAACCAACGATTGTTTGGGCCACTTTTGGATGAAAGGTGACGTTGATCCTGAACTCGTGTGGACTTGCTCCGTTCACAACGTCAAAGCTGAACCTGAACAGAAAGGAAATTAATGAGCGACTTTTACCCACGGGATTATCAAGCAGATTCAATCAATGCGATTGTGAATTCTGTGATCAATCCCAACCAACATCTGAACCCTGTAGTTTCTGCACCTACGGGGTCAGGTAAAACGATTATCGGCGGTTGGACAATCGCATCACTACAGTCGTTGAAACCTGAATCAAGAATTCTTGTTGTGACTCATGTCAAAGAATTGGTCAGGCAAAACGCCCGTACGATGCAACAAATCATCGAACAACCGATTGGTATTTATTCCGCAGGATTGCGATCTGAAACAAGAAAAGATCCTGATCTTCATTGGTATGATGGACATGACGTTGTATGCGGATCGATTGGTACGATCTACAACAAAACCAACAAAGGGTTAGGTAAGTTCGATCATATCATCGTAGACGAAGCGCACCGTGTCCCTGATAAAGTGGATACTATGTATCGTACGCTACTTCAAGATCAGGGTCAGATCGATGGTGTCTACGGTGGACCGCATGTGATCGGTCTTTCAGCTACTCCGTTCAGACTTGGCAAGGGTCTGATCTATGGCCCCGGTGAACTGTTCACCAACCTTGCTCATGAGATTCCGATCAGGCTTCTCATCGAAGAAGGTCATCTAACCGCTCCTGCTTCAGTCAAATCTAAAACTAAGATTGATTTTAGTTCCGCTAAAGTTAGAAACGGTGATTTTGATTCAAATGATATCGAGCGAATCTTCAAGGATGAACTCGATCAGATAGTCGATGAATGTATTCATCATGCAGGTGATCGAAAAAAGTGGATCTTATTCGCTTCATCGATTGGTCAATGTGAGGACTTTGTTGCGAAGCTGAACGACAAAGGCATTACATCGAGATCCGTTCACTCGATGATGGAACGTGATGTCAGAGATAAAAACATCAAGGACTTCATCGATTCCGAATTCAAATGCTTAGTCAATGTTTCGGTATTGACTGAAGGATTCGACTGTACGGATATCGATACAGTTATCCTTGCCCGTCCCACTAAAAGCCCCGGTCTTTACGTTCAGATGTGTGGTCGTGGTTTAAGACTTCATGAAGGTAAAGACGATGTGATGATTCTTGACTATGGCAAGAACATCTCCCGTCACGGTCCTATCGATGCTGTAAGAGTAAAACGCCCCGGTCCCAGTAATGGCAAAGTCCCTTACAAACTCTGTAAGGATCGGAATGTTGACGGTTTTGAGATTAGTGGTTGCGGTCATGAAAACCCGATGAGGGTTGAGCATTGTGAAGAATGTGGATCTCCGTTTGCGATGGCAGGTGGCATGAAACTCATGACTCAACCGGAATTACTTCAACATGTTTTGTCAACTCCGATGTGGATGTATGTGGAGAAAGTTGATTCTGAAATCTACATGAAACCCACAACTGGAAACAAAACTGTGAAGTTAACCTATCACTGCACTGATGATTTTGGAAACAAGTGTCAAGCCCGTGAGTGGGTAGCATTTGAATCGAAACGTGCAAAGTTCAAAGTTGGTCAGTGGTGGAAGCGAAGGAACGGGATTGAGCCTGTACCGAAAACTGTACAAGAAGGTTTGACCCGAATTCAAAACGGCGAACTGACGATGCCACATGAAGTTCAAATTGGATCTTCACAAGGTAGGTACTTTGAGGTTCGCAGAATCAAAGTAAAGCGCATCAAGCAATCGCAGGATGCTAATCAAAAACTCGTAGCCTAAAAAAAGCTTATGCCTAAATTTGAAATCAAAGGTCATGTCACTCTCGACTTCGATTACGATGCAACCGTTGAAGCAGAGGATAAAGAAGAAGCGGGTGATGTATTCCGGGAATCGATTGAATGGCCCTTCGTAGAGCCGGGAGAAACTTACGGGATTGAAGACAACGAGGTCAATGTTGATAACGCTGAAGTTGAAATTAAAGAAATGAAAGAACTTCCTGAAGAAGAGGAAGTCGAATCTGATAACCCTAGAACATAATTATGATGTCAAACGCAATTAATATAATCGAACCCTACAAATTACCGATTGGTTTGTATGCATTCGATGATGAAGCAAGAGGTTTACAGAAAGAACCCTTTGTGGAATCTGCAACCTATGCAATCGATAAGATGCGAGATGATTGTGAGATTAGTAAAGACTTTGCAATTATCTTTTCCGATAACGAGTTCCCCGGTTGGAGATACGAACTAAATCTTCAGGAACCTGAGTTCGGCGGTAACTGGTATTCCCTTGAGCATAGTGATTATGATCAACCACTAAAAGCGTGGTTATGTCCTGCACTACTCAAGTACTTCGATAATCCCCCTAGTAATATCTTCGTTCGCTTAATCAATAAGCGTTAGTTCACGGTAGCGTACGATACATCTTAATTTTACAGACAGGTTGATTGTGGGGATCTTAAAACGGTTCTTTCTCCTTGGACTGTTTCCTGTCTGTCCCCACTTTAATTAAAGAATCAATGATTACTACTGACAAATTTCAAGAAGAGTTACATGAGTTTTTAAAACTCAAACTTAAATCAAACTGGCAATGGGAATCTGATATCGATGGACCGGGTATGTTTATCAACATATCAGTCGGGACTGAAAATTTTTCTGATTTGGAAGATGAGGATGAAGATGAAGATGAATGAAATGTATTCGATGGAAATGAATGCAGTCGATTTACTCGATGACATTTTTGACATCGTTATACGGTCAAACGAAAAAGTGTTCGGTATTGAAAATAATGATGAGAACTATGACTTACTTTGGGATGAAGTCAGAGGTCCGATCATAAGTGAAATCGAACACACACTTGAGAAACATGAATTAAGGAAAAATTAATATGAGTACATGGAGACAACTAAAAAGAAACATTGCTAGATCACAAGGCTTGTTGGATTTCAAAAAGAAATATAAACGACACGGTTTAAATCAAGGTGTCAGTAAAGGAATGCCTGTTAGTAAACATCTCAAAGGTAAAACGAAAGGGAAGTAATGACTCAATCTGAACTAGAAGAATTCCGCAAAGACGATTACTTCAATCGTCAACTAAAGAAGCTGAACCTGATCGATACGATTTCTTATCTTCAATATGAGAAGAATATCTCTTCGAAGATCGTTAAGGACATGGACGAAGAAGATGCTGAAGAAGCTTGGTATCAGCAAGGTAAAGTCGATGCCTTAGAAACCTCAATCAAACTACTGAAAGGATTAGCGTGAGCAAAGCAGTGATTTACGCAAGGACATCATCCTTGACAAACACAACCGGAGATTCTCTTGATCGTCAAGTTCATGCCTGTTCTCGATTCGCTGAAGAGAATGAGATCGAGATCCTCTTAGACGGTGATGATGACACGGTATTTTGGGACAAGGGTGTCAGCGGTAACGCCTTCATTGAATCCCGTCCTGCATTCGTTGAGCTACTCAAATTCTGCAAAGAGAACGATGTCACAATGATCTTGATTGAGAACGTGACTCGATTCTCCCGTGATGTTGGTGTAGCTGAAGTCGGTTATCGGTATCTCTCTGAGAAGTGTGGAATTCAATTGATCCCGGTGGATGATCCTACCTATTTCGTCAACGATGAAAACCCTACTCAAAAGTTAATCAGGCAGTTACTTGCGTGTATCGCTGATTGGGAAAAGGCGATGATCGTAGCGAAGATGGCAGAAGCCCGTGACCGCATGAAGAACCGCAATGCTTGGCATCGATCCAAATCAACGAAGCGTTTAGTTTCTCCCGGAAAGTGTCAGGGCAAGAAGAATTTAGCTGAACTCTATCCCGATGATTTTAAACGGATGAGCGAACTGATTTCTTATCATCGTGAGTGCGGTGCATCGTACGCTGACATCTCAGAGATTATGAGAAAGGAAGGATACCGCAACTCCAAAGGCAATCCTTTTGCCCCGATGCAGATCAAACGAATCGAAGACTTAAACCTCAAACATCAACAGATCCTTGAAGAAAACGAAGTCGAAGTTGCCTGCTAAGAT
>Ga0181414_1000138_pt1 | contig 21485 bp, 21 predicted proteins | sample 37SPOviralmetaG_FD_130139 | JGI IMG/M metagenome (GOLD analysis project Ga0181414, IMG submission 130139) | Marine viral communities from the oligotrophic San Pedro Time Series (SPOT) site, San Pedro Channel, CA, USA - 37 SPOT_SRF_2012-11-28 | ecosystem: Environmental > Aquatic > Marine > Strait... | reverse complement strand
GTTATTTTGAAAGCACGACAACTTGGTATATCCACAATTACTGCTGGGTATTCTTTATGGATGATGACATTTCATCAAGATAAAAATATATTAGTTATAGCCACAAAACAAGAAACAGCAAAAAATCTCGTAACTAAAGTTCGAGTGATGCATGCAAATCTCCCTAGTTGGTTAAAACAAAAATGTACAGAAGATAATAAACTAAGTTTGAGTTATAAAAATGGTTCACAGATTAAAGCAGTGTCTAGTGGTGAGGATGCAGGTCGTTCAGAAGCTCTATCTTTATTAGTATTAGATGAAGCTGCATTCATTGATAGGATAGATACAATATGGGCAGCTGCCTCACAGACGTTATCAACTGGTGGTCAATGTATTGCACTTTCCACACCAAATGGTGTTGGTAATTGGTTTCATAAAACTTGGATGGATGCAGAGGATGGTTTAAATGATTTTAATTTCATTAAATTATTTTGGGATTTACATCCAGATAGAGGTCAAGAGTGGAGAGATGAACAAGATAAATTACTTGGGCCTACATTAGCTGCTCAAGAATGTGATTGTGACTTCATCACGTCTGGTCAATCTGTTGTTGATGGTGTTATACTAGAAGAGTATAGAACTAAACACGTAAAAGACCCAATTGAAAAACGAGGTGTTGATAGTAATATTTGGATATGGGAGCCACCAAATTATACAAAGGATTATATAGTGTGTGCTGATGTTAGTCGTGGAGATTCAACAGACTATTCAGCTTTTCATGTCATAGAAATAGAAAGTCTTGAGCAGGTAGCAGAATACAAGGGTAGATTGTCCACGAGAGACTATGGAAATCTATTAACAAATATTTCAATCGAATACAACAATGCCTTACTAGTTATAGAGAACAACAATATTGGTTGGGCTGCTATACAGCAAGTCATTGATAGGAATTATGAAAATTTATTTTACATGAGTAAGGATTTACAAATAGTTGATACTCAAAAACACATAAATAATAAAATTAATAGAACTGAAAAACAATTAGTACCTGGATTTACTGTAACACAAAAAACAAGACCATTAATTGTAGCTAAATTAGAAGAATTTTTTAGAGAAAAATCCGTGATGGTTCGTTCAAATAGGTTAATTGATGAACTTTTTGTATTTATATATAACAATAACAGAGCAGAAGCAATGAGAGGGTATAATGATGACTTGGTAATGGCTTACGCTATGGGATTATGGATACGAGAGACTGCTTTACGGTTGAGAGCTGAGGGTATAGAATTACAAAAAAAGGCTATGGGTGGTATAACTTCAAATCAAGGTGTTTATATACCAAAAAACAATCAAAATGGTGAATGGACTTGGGAAATAGGAAAAGAAAAGGAATCATTGGAATGGTTAATTTAATAACAAGAGGACAAAATGGCTGATACAAGTTTAAGATCAAGATTATTAAGACTTTTTTCTACAAATGTAATTGTAAGAAATGTCGGAGGTAAAAAATTAAAAGTAGCCGATACAAGTCGTATACAATCTATTGCAAAAAGTAATCTAGTGGATAGATATCAAAAGATATTTACTGGAGTTGGAATGAGTGGTTATTCCGATGCATTACTTGCAAAATCAATGAGGTTAAATCTATTTAAAGACTACGAGACAATGGATAGTGATGCTATAATATCAAGTGCACTTGATATATACGCAGATGAATCAACGATGAAATCAGAATATGGTGAAGTTTTAGAAATAAAAACTGATAACAATCAAGTAAAGGATATTCTACACAATTTATTTTATGATATTATAAATATAGAATTTAATCTATGGCCTTGGGTAAGGAATATGTGTAAATATGGTGATTTCTTTTTAAAATTAGAAATAAATGACAAGTATGGTATCACCAATGTAATTCCATTACCAGTTTATGATATTTCTAGGATAGAGGGTTTAGACCCTGAGAATCCAGAGTATGTAAAATATTTATTAGAACACACAACTACTGGAGAACAAGCAAGGTATAAAAGTGATCAATCTTCTTCAAAAGAGGAATTAGAAAACTATGAAGTTGCACATTTCAGACTATTATCAGATTCCAACTATCTACCATATGGAAAATCACAAGTTGAAGGTGCTCGTAAGATTTTTAAACAATTAACTCTTATGAAGGATGCTATGTTGATTCATAGAATCATGAGAGCACCAGAAAAAAGAATATTTAAATTAGATATTGGTAACATACCACCAGCTGAAGTTGATAACTATATGCAACAAGTAATCAATAAGATGAAGAAAGCTCCAGTAGTAGATGAAGCTACTGGTGATTATAATCTAAAATACAATATGCAGAACATAACAGAGGATTTTTTCCTACCAGTCAGGGGTGGTGATAGTGGTACAGGTATTGATTCACTTCCAGGCTTAACATATGAAGCCACAGAGGACATTGAATATCTTAAAAATAAATTATTAGCTTCTTTGAGAATACCAAAAGCTTTTCTTGGTTACGAAGAGGGTATTGGTTCAAAAGCAACCCTAGCTGCTGAGGATGTTAGGTTTGCAAGAACGATTGAAAGAATACAGAGAATAACACTATCGGAATTAACTAAGATAGCTATCGTACACTTGTACTCACAAGGATATCAGGATGCTGACTTGGTTAATTTTGAATTAAGTCTTACAAATCCATCTACAATATATGAGACAGAAAAAATTGAACTTTGGAATAATAAAACTTCCCTAGCAGCGTCAATGTTACAAGATGGTATAGTGTCAACGGAATGGATATATAAAAATATATTTAAATTTTCTGATGAGGAAATTGCAAACGAAAATCAACAGATAGCAAATGACTATAAACAGAAGTTTCGTAGGTCACAAATTGAAACAGAAGGTAATGATCCTGTTAAGAGTGGTGAATCTGTTGGTACACCAAGTGAAATGGCATCAGCTGCACCTGCAGGAGAGGGTGAATTACCACCTGATAGTCCAGCTGGTTCTATATTTACTAAAGACAATGATGCTGGAAGGCCAGAGGAAATGGCTAAATATGGTAAGGATGGTAGTGCTCGAGGTCGTGATCCATTGGGAGCACATGATAAAAAGAAAGGTGGGAGTAGTTCACCTAAATACGGTAAGAATTTAGCATTAGCACACTATGATTCATTAAAAAAATCAATGAATTTTGGTATAAAGGATAAAAAAATTATAACAGAAATGTCAGAAGTTGAAAAAGATTACGCCGATGAAGTAACTTCTTTGGCTAAAGGCAGTTCAAATGAATAATTATTATATAACTTTATATTTATTTAAGAGTAAAAATATATATAAATACTGGAGTACTCTATAATGGCTCGAAAATTAAAGCATTCTAAGATAAAGAATACAGGTATTCTTTTTGAATTATTAACAAGACAGATCACAGCTGATGTTTTGGCTGGAAAAAGCACGAAAACAGTTTCAATAGTAAAAAAATATTTTAACGAAACTACCGAATTAGGTAAAGAACTTGAACTATATCAACTTCTTTCAGAAAAACATTATCAATCTGAAAATAGAGCTGATTATTTACTAGATGCTGTGATAAAATCAAGAAGAAAGTTAAGTAACTCATCGTTAAAACGTGAAAAATTTAATTTAATTAAAGAAATTAAAGAAACTTACAATGTAAATGATTTTTTTAATGGTAGAATACCAAATTATAGAATGTTAGCTTCTATCTATAACGTGTTTCAATCAGAATCATCACAAGAACAATTTAAACCAGACCATGTTGTTAATTCTAAGTTCACTATATTAGAACATATCACTAATGGAAAGTCAAGTAATAAAAAAATACAAGAAAAAGTACTAAATGAGTACAGTAAATCAGATAAAGACCTGAGATTGCTTGCTTATGAGATTCTTGTTGATAAATTTAACACAAAATACAAAAAATTAGACGAATCACAGAGAAAATTGTTAAAACATTACATTAACAATGTAAGTAATACAAATTCACTGCGTGAATTCGTTGATACCGAGGCTATTGGTATAAAAAAACAATTAAAAGTTCATTTACCAAAGGTTAGTGATAAAATAACAAAGATTAAACTAAATGAAGCAGTAAATCAGATAGAAAACCTGACCAAAGGTAAGATAGTCAATGAAAAACAGGTTTTAACCCTTATGCGATACTATGAACTGATTAAGGAGATTAAAAATGTCCATAAATCTTAGTAAGATTAAAGAATACATTACAGAGGTCATAGAAGATGAGTTAGAGGAAGCTTCTGTTACTGGTGCACTTGATGGTGGAGAAGGCCCACCGAAAACACCTTATGCTTTTAGAGGAAAAAAGAAAAAAGACAAGGATAAAGAGGAAGAAATCTCCACAAACTCCACAGGATATAAAAAAGTAAATGAAAACTCCGCAGAAAAAGCAAAGATTGTAAAATTTTTAATAAAGTATGGTAATAATCCAAAAGAAGTAAAACCGTGGGTGGATAAACACTATAAGAAAGCCAAAGGGGATAGGTCTGGAGCAACACCAGCACAATTAGCCCAATACATTTCATTTCTTACGGCTAATGAATCCGTAAATGAAAGAGACAATGTTGGTATGGCTTATAAACGAACTTTAGCTAAAGTAGAATTGAAAAAGATTAAAGATGCTATACTGATGTTTCAAAAGAAGATTAAGAAACAAGGTAGCGTCACTAATGCAAGAGATGAAGAACACCTAAAGAATCTAATAAAGGTTTATAAACAAATGGGTGGTACAGGTGTAAAAGAATCCGTAAATGAAGGTCAAAAGAAAAAATACAACAAAGCGTGGAATAGATTTTATAAAGCATATGAACAGTTTAATAGAGAAGTGGTAATTTTAACTAAATCTGCAGTAGATATTGATGGAGATAGAACAGATCAAAAAATAATATATACCGCATTTAAAAAGTATGTTAACAAATTTTATGAGTTTTTAAACGGATGGAATAATCAAAAACAAAAAAATCCAGGTTTAAATGAGGGAAAATACCACGATTACAGAAATGATGAGTCGATGACTCCAAAACAAAAAATTGGTCATTCAATGAGAGAGGTTAAAAATTCTTTAAGTGAATTAAGTAAACTAATTGATATGAATGTTAGATTAAAGAAAGAAATGAATGTGAATTCAGGTTCATATTGGAAAAATACACACAAGGCGTTACATAAAATAAGTGAAAGGTTAGTTAAATTAGCTAATAAAGTTGGAAAATTACAGTAACCGAGAAACATTATGCCTTTTGAAGAGAAGAAGAAATCCTATATGGATACCTTGTTCAGTATATCTACTTTGTTAAAAAGATGGCAAACAGAGATACAGAGTAAGGAAATAGACAAGAATTATATGATTACAAGACTAACCCAATGGATTGAAATGTTGGAAAGTCTAAAAACAGAAATAATGATGGGAAAAGATAAATGAAACAACTAATAGTAGATTATTTACCATTTGAAATTAAACCAGAACATATTAATGAATCCATGAGTGAAAACAATGGTAAATTAATTGTTAAGGGTGTATTACAACGTGCTGAAGCTAAGAATCAAAACGGTAGGGTATATCCAAGAGAAATATTAACTCGTGAGGCTAAAAAGTATCATAAGGAATTTATTAGTCAACGTAGGGCTATGGGTGAACTAGATCATCCAGAATCATCGGTGGTAAATTTACAGAATGTATCCCATAATATAAAAGACATGCATTGGGAAGGTGATAATTTATTAGGTACTGTTGAAGTATTATCCACACCGAGTGGTAACATATTAAAAGAATTATTTAAGGGTAATATAAAACTTGGTATTAGTTCTCGTGGTATGGGTTCAGTAGAAACTGTAACAGAGGATAATGGTGGACAATCACAAGAAGTACAGGATGATTTTGAATTGATCGCATTTGACTTTGTTTCAAATCCATCTACACATGGTGCATTCATGTATCCTACGGGCGTAAATGAGAGCGTTGATAAGACCATAACTAGTGGTAGAACCTGTGGTGAGTATTGTAAGGTTGAATCAATCATCAATGATATAATGAGAGGAAACTAAAATGCCTAGAGAAAAATCAATTATAGAAAAGTGGAGAGATTGGCGGTTGGATGAATCCATTCCAAATTATTTCAGAGGATATGTCAGTAATATAGATAGCAGTTTAGTCAGATTGGATAAGAATGTTAAACAATTTGCTAGGGATTTGGGTAAGGATGGAATGAAAGCCGAGTCTATGGAAATGCAAAAACTTTATAAAAATTACATTTTAGAATTTAAAGCAAAATTTGAAAACCTTAAAAGGAAAATGTAATGAGAAGTTTAAAAAAAACATATAAGAGATTATTTGGAGAAAATTCTGGAGCAGAATTAGATAATATACGAGATGCTTATTATGAATTCGGTGATGCAGTTGAGGGATTAGGTGAATTAGCTAATAAAAAACTTAAAAGTGATGGTAAACTCAAATCTATTATTAATAAAATATATAAACTAGACGATGAATTAACTAGATATTTAGATAAAGCTTATAAAGGTTGGGATTAAAAGGAAAATATAATGATAAAATTAAAAGAGATGTTAAGTGAGAATGTTTGGGATAGGAGTTTTGGTGAACCACTTCCAACATTAAAATCCGTGATTGAAAAAACCAATGAATCGTGTGGTTGTGATACTGGTAATTCATGTGGGTGTAAATCAACTATAAAAGAATCATCAACCAATCGAGATTATAATGATATCGCACTTGAGTATATGGAAGATGAAGTACTTAACCGAACCAAATCATGGAGAAAATTTTCTGGTATGATGGAAGAAAAAGAACCATATAAAATAATTAAAAAATATACTAAAATGATGGCTGTAATGTTGAAAAAATGTGATATGGAACTAAAACAGTATAAGTAATGCCTGCTAAGTCTAAACAACAACAAAAATTTATGGGGTTGGTTCATGCTTTTAAAAAAGGAGAGGTTCCAGCTTCGAAGGTAAGTCAAGCAGTAAAGAAAGCAGCAAAGTCTATGACTAAGAAGTCTGTTAAAAAATATGCAAAAACAGATCATGATGATTTACCTGTAAAGGTTAAGGAAGAAACAAAAAGAGATTACAAGGATGAGTATAAGAAATTTCAATCATCTAAAAAATCTAAGAAGTATAGAGCTGAATTAAATAAGTACAACAGACAAAAAGGTACTTATGGAAATGGTGATGGTAAAGATGCATCACATAAAGGAGGAAAAATCGTGGGATTTGAAGCACAATCTAAAAACAGAGGAAGAGCTGAAAAGAGTAGGTTGAAAAAGGAAGGTACTTTAAATGAAATACCAGGCTCTGTAATGGGTGCCATCCAAACAGCTACAATTAAAAATTCAAAAACAGGTAGAACAAACAAGATGAGTACTGCTCTAGCTGATAAAGATCATCCAGGTCATAAGAAAGCAAAGGGTTTTTTCAGTAAGTTGATGGATAAGGTCAAGGGTAAGAAAAAAGACGATAAGAAAAAAGGTGATAAGAAGATGTCAGATGCTGATGCTAAAGCACAAGCCAAAGCTTCAGGTATCTCATTTAGAACAGGTAATGAATTATCCAAAACTGAAGCTGTATCTAAATTAAGAGAGTATGTTAGGGGTGAAATACGAAAAAGTTTAGGTAAACCAACAAATAAAAATAAAGTTGATGAAGGATTACTAAAAGAGGATGTAGAAGATTTAAAAAAAATAGTTAAAGAACTCGAAGGTGCATCAAAGATGCATCTAGGTCAATCAAAAAGAATTCAAGCACATTTAGATAGTATGAATGTTGATGAAACTAGTAATGATAACCTCAGGGGTGAAGATAGGATTAAAATGTTAGTACGCAGTGGAAGTATTAATAATAAGGGTAGTTATAAATTAAAGGGTAATAAGTTAAATGTTATTGGAATACGACCACGAGATAAAGGATTTTTTGTTAATCAGTTAACAAAGAATACAGGAATTAGAAAAGCAAATCTATACTATGATGGTGTTCATTGGAAAGACGGAAATAAGAAATTTTAAATGAAATCAAATTATAAAAAATTAATGTCTGAAAACATGGTATCAACTGGTAGGGTTTACTCAAATCCATTTGCAACCTCATTTAAATCATCTCAACAGATTGAAGAGGATATGGACACACCACCAAAATATAGTGATAGTGAAGCTAAACTACACATAGACGCTGATATAAAAAAGATGTCAAAGGTTTTAGGTAAGGCTTCACAACAAGTAATAAAGATCATGATGGATGGTGTTAAATCTGGTAGATACGATGCTTTGGATATACAGAGGGGAATTAAAGTTGGCCCGTTTAACAGAACACATGAGGGTGAAAGACCTTTTATGAGAATGTTATGGAGAAAGGTTCGTGATGGCTTTAGAAGATATTCACCAAAAGGAAAACTAAGATAAAGAAAAATTTTGATAACTTATATTTATATGTATATGAGTAGTCCAACAATAAAATAAAATTAGGAGAGTAAAAATGAAAAGAGGACAGGATTTTAACGAAAGCGTTGATGGTATCTTCGGAGGTGATTTAGACTTCCACGGTGATTCTATGGTGCTTCGTAACGTAACAAATTTAAATGCTAGTGATACTGGTTCAAGAGCAGTTTCACCAGGCGACAATCCATCAGGTTCACTATCACGTGCTGAGAGTGGATATGTTGTACTAGGTAGTGCTATCGGAACTGCACAGGCATTAGGTATGGGTTTTTCATTAGCTCTACCAACACCAGAAAGAGGACTTCATTATAAGTTTATCTTGAGAGCACCATCAATAGCAAATAATGCAGCAGCAGCTATTAAGGTTCACTCAACTTCCAACGGAACAGCTGGTTCACCGTTAATTATCGGTAATGTTAGAGGTCATGGTGATGACAATGGAGCTAATGTTGTAGCTGTTAAAGGAGTGGTAACATTTGTACATAATAAAGCAACTGCTGGTGATATGGCTGAAATGTGGTCAGATGGAACTAATTGGTTTCTTGATGCTGTGTATGATGCTGACGGTTCAATAACACTTACATAATAATTAAATAAAGAGGACATATCATGTCTAAGAAAATAAAACTAAAAGACTTGCTAAATGAAAACTTTAGCGGTACACTAATGGGTGGTGTGGTTTCTCGTACACCTTTTCATACAGATCAAAGTTTATCTAAAATCGTAAAAGAAAAATACGGTGATGTAGATGGACAAAGTGTTGATGTAAAGGGATTAACTACTGAGTTAGCACAATACAACAAATTAGGAGAATCTATTTTCGGTAAGTCCGATATAACCAAGATATCAGAAAAATTAAGTTGGATTGCTAGTCAAGCAAAGTCTCATACTCTTCAAGAAACTGATAGTTGGTTTGATAAAATAACTGTAAATCGTAATATGAAGGAACTTACTGGATTGTCTAAGCAGTTCAGTAAGATTTCTTCTGAAGCAAATGGATTAAAACAAAGAATGGGTGCTTTATACGAAGATATGGGTAATATCCTAAGCAGATATTATTCCATAGGTGAGACAATTGACGAAGAGTCTGGTGATAAGGAAGCATATCAGAAGTTCTTTAATGCAGCTTTGAAAAAATATAATGTAAGTTCACCTGATGAATTAGAAGATGATAAGAAAAAAGATTTTTTTAACTACATAGATAAGAATTGGCAGGGTGATAACGAAGCTGATTAGGAGGCTACTTGATTTACATAAAAGTTTATAACAACAACATAGACAAAGCTTTAAGTAAACTAAAAAAGAAAGTAAAAGAAAGTAAATTAATGTTGGAATTGAGGGAACGTGAGTTCTACAAAAAACCATCTTTAATAAAAAAAGAAAGAAACGCAAAAGCTAAACTAAGAAGAAAATTAATTTAATTAAACAGGTTGTTTTTTTAAAAATTATATATTTATATATATAAAAATACACTACGGTTTTTCAACCATCATGTAGTGCAATCAGAATTAAACTCATTATAGTTCCCAATAACTATACTAAATCCTAAATGGAGAAAAAGTAATGGATGATCTATTAAAAGAAGCCATTGCAGATGCAAAAGCAGTTCGTGAAACCGCTTTGGAAAATGCAAAGATCGCTTTAGAAGAAGCCTTTACACCACGATTACAATCTATGCTTTCAAAGAAAATCCAATCTGAAATGGATCATGAAGATGACGAAAAAGAAGAAGGATATCATGAAGATGAAGAGATGGAAGAAGATGAAATGGACATGGAAGATGATAAAGAAGATGGTGGAGTAGATATTAACATTGACGCTGATAATGATGATGACGATGAACCAGCTGAAGGAATGCATGACGAAGATGAAGATATGGAAGAAGAAGGAATGCATGACGAAGATGAAGATATGGATGAAACTAAAGTAATTGAAATCAACGGAGTAAAATACGCACCTGTTGTTTCTGAGGAAGAAGATGATGAAAAGGAAGAGGGATATCATGAAGATGAAGAGATGGAAGAAACAGACCTTGACCTTGAAGCTGTAATCAAAGAACTTGAAACAGAAATCGATGAAGGTGAGCATGAAGAAGATAAAGAGGATGTTGAAGAAGAAGTAGACGCAACATCTGGAATCGGTTCATCCGACAATAAAAACGGAACAGCTGATAAATCTTCTGCCATTGGTACTAAAGATAAAGCTAAATTTGAATCAGTTAGAGTAACTGAGGAAGAAGAAGATGATAAGGAAGAAGATATCGACCTTGAAGAAGTACTAAAAGCACTTTCCGAAGAAGAGGATGACGAAGAAAAGAAAGAAGAGGAGAAAAATGAAGTTGCAAATCTTCAATCTGATCTCGATGAGCATCGCAATGTGGTTAAATACTTACGTTCCAAACTAAATGAAGTTAACTTGCTTAATGCAAAATTACTTTTCACAAACAAACTTTTCCGTTCACATGGTTTAACCAATGAACAGAAGATGAAAGTTGTGGAAACTTTTGACAGAGCAGCTAACTTACGTGAAGTTAAATTGGTTTATTCCACTTTAGCAGAATCGTTTGGTAGTAAACAAACTAAAAATCAAATTAAAGAATCAAAAGGTTCAGCTTCTAAAGTTGTTGCCTCAACAAAATCTAAAAAATCAGAAGTGATTTCAGAAGGTTCAGAGTTGAAGGCTAGATTTAAGAAGTTGGCAGGTATTCTTTAAGACATAAATTGGAGAAATATAATGTCAAATTTTAAAAATCTCTCTACAGTCGAGAAATTGATGGATGGGTATAACCCACATCGTCAACGACAAGAGGAAACCCGCGGATTAATCAAGAAGTGGGAGCCTACTGGATTGTTAGAAGGTATGACAGACGAACAGAAAGTTAATGGAATGGCAGTTCTTCTAGAAAACCAAGCCCGTCAGTTAATTGACGAAGCTAGTTCAACTGGAACATCTGCAAATTCTGAGGAATGGTCTGGTGTTGCGTTGCCATTGGTAAGAAAAATCTTTGGTGAGTTAGCAGCTCAAGAGTTCGTATCTGTACAACCTATGAATCTACCATCTGGTCTGATTTTCTATCTTGATTTTAAATATGGTACAGCTCAAGCTGGATTTGGTGATGGTGACCAAGTATTTGGTATCACATCAGCTTCAAACGCTGATCCATCACAAGGTCTTTATGGTGCAGGTAGAAGTGGATATTCAATAAACGATTATCCAGGCACATCTTATGAAATTGGTCTAGCTTCTGAAGCTGGTGCAACTTCAACTGGTTCAATTACTTGGGCTGATGTTGATTATGAACCAGGTCTATCAGCATCTTTAAGTAGCTTGAAGTACTTTGATGTAGCTTTAAGTACAATGACTAATCCTGATAAAGAAGGTATTAAAGCCTTTGAAATCACAGGTTCAACTGCATTTGATGCATACTACCCAGCATATACAAAAATGTTGGATGGTGTTAATGGAAACGAAGTAGAACCTTCAAGTGGTGAAGCTTCTCATGTACGTTTTATCGTAGATGAAGTAGCAGCTGCAGGATTACACGTAACTGTTAATTATCACAAACAGCCTACTGATGTCACTCGTGGTGATTTCGAGGCAACTGCAACACAAATCGATGCAAATCCAGAAACGGACATTGATATACCAGAAATTGATATCGCAATGCGATCAATTCCTATCGTTGCTAAGACTCGTAAGTTGAAAGCTGTATGGACTCCTGAGTTAGCACAAGACTTGAATGCATACCATTCAGTTGATGCTGAAGCAGAACTAACAGCTCTATTGAGTGAGTATGTAACAATGGAAATCGATTTAGAAATCCTTGACATGCTTAACATGAATGCTAACGCTAAGACAGAACGCTGGTCAGCAAGAGTTGGATTTGAATATAATTCAGCTACTACTCTATTTGCTGAATCATCTGGTGCATCTAATGCATACACTAAAGGTGATTGGTTCCAGACTCTTGGTAACAAGATACAATCTGTTTCTAATGCAATTCATCAGAAAACTCTACGTGGTGGTGCAAACTTCATCGTAGTAAGTCCTGAGGTTGCTACAATCCTAGAATCAATTCCAGGATATACAACAGATAGTGATGGAGCTTCAACTAACAAATCTTACGCAATGGGTGTTCAAAAGGCTGGTTTATTGAACAACAGATATACAGTTTACAAAAACCCTTATCAGTTCGAAAACGTGATATTGGTTGGTTTCCGTGGAAGTAACTTCCTAGAAACTGGTGCTGTGTATGCTCCGTATGTTCCGTTAATTATGACTCCTCTTGTATACGATCCTAAGAACTTTACTCCACGTAAAGGTGTTATGACTCGTTATGCAAAGAAGATTGTAAGACCTGAATTCTACGGAAAAGTCATTGTTGCTGATGTAAACTATGTCTAAATAGTTGACCTCAACTAAGACTGTACTTAGAGTACAAAAATAAAAAAGGGGAGTTTTATACTCCCCTTTTTTTATGTAATATTATCACTTCTTATATTTATTATTGACTAATTGTATATTTAGGAGATTTTTATGGCACAAGAAGTAATTTGGCAAGGAAGTAGTTCCTTTGCAACTGGACAAACACCGTGGGGATTATATGACTCCGATTCAACCTTTTCTTCTGATATAGATAAGTTTGCAGATTGGTGTGCTCGTAGATTGGGTCATCCAATTATGTCAGTTGAATTACAATCAGGTTCTTTTTATGCTTGTTTTGAAGAATCCACATCAGAATATTCAGCACAAGTAAATCAATTTAACATAAAGGATAATTTGTTACATCTTACTGGTCAAGCAACTGGTTCGAGTAATAATGTTACACATAAAAGAGTTACACCAACTATGGGTAGGAGTGTATTCTTATCAAAACAATACGGTACTGAAGCTGGTGTCGGTGGTAATGTTGATATTAAAAAAGCATCGATAACAATATCAAGTGGTAGTCAAGAATATGATTTAAATTCTTTAGTGGTTGATGGGAGTGGTAGTGGTTCAATAGAAGTAAAACGAGTTTACTATGAGGGTACTCCAGCTATGCAAAGATTTTTTGATCCATATGCAACAACAGGATATGGTACTTTAAATATGGTTGAAGGTTTTGGTTTCGGTGGATATTCACCAGCAGTATCATTTACTCTCATGCCTATATTTGAAGATTTACTTAGGGTTCAAGCCATAGAGTTAAATGATTCTATAAGAAAATCAGCTTATAGTTTTACACTAGTAAATAATAAATTAAGAATTTTTCCAGACCCAACAGAAAGTAGCACTCTACATTTTGATTATGTAGATACCTCTGATAGAGATAATCCATTATTTACAGAGTATAGTGGCTCTGCCAACGTAGTTTCAGATTATTCAAATGTTCCTTATGACAATATGCAATATCAGTTTATTAATGACGTTGGTAAACAATGGATTAGAAAATATGGATTGGCTCTATGTAAAGAGTTACTTGGTATAATTCGTTCTAAGTATGGTAGTATTCCAATACCAGGTGCTGAAACAACATTAGACGGTGATTCATTAAGAGCTGAAGCAGCTACTGAAAAAGAAGGGTTGGTTTCACAATTAAGAGAAATTTTAGAACAGATGAGTCGAAAAACTTTACTAGAAGCTGATAAAGATGAAGCTGAATTCTTACAAGAAAAATTAAGTAAAGTTCCAATTCCAATTTTTATAGGATAATTAAATGCCAAGTCGTTTTTATTCACAAAAAGACATAGATACTTTTGACAAATTTAATAAAGAGTTAGTCGGAGATTTAAACTCTGGTCAAGATGGTATAATTTATCAACCAGTAGTGATATACAAAGTATCTGTGTATGATACAGAAACGAATATGTATGGAGAATCTGCGGAGGGTAAAGTTTATAAAGCTGGTGTTGAAATTACATCTATAGTCGAAGCTGACGACCAATCAACAACCACAGATGAGTTTGGGCCAGATTTACAACAAACAGCTCTGTTTTCTTTTGTAAGGCAATCATTGGTTGATATAAGTTATGTTATAGAGATAGGAGATGTTATTGATTGGAATAGTGGATATTGGGAAGTATCTTCTGTTAATGAAAATCAAAGAGTAGGTGGGCAAACAGATTTTAACCATTCTGTCATATGTAATACATTCTTGGTTAGAATATCTAACTTAAATATTGAAAGGGTGAGAAGTATATAATGTCAAATCGAAGTGAGTCTAATAAACCGTTACCAAGAAAACAAAGAGTTATAAACAGAGGGTATTTGTATTCCAGAAAAAACGAGAATATAAAAAATGCTGAAGTAACTCTTATGGATATGGATAGTTCCATATTATACTATTTTAATGAAATCATAAAACCATCGGTAAAAGATAACGGTGAGAATGTAAAAGTACCAGTTATGTATGCTTCACCTGAAAGGTGGAAGTCAATAAGTAAAGATGGTTTTATAAGAGATAAAAAACAAAAAGTAATCACACCAGTAATTGTTTATCGCAGAACTGGATTAGAAAAAGATGAAAGTTTACCAGTAGATAAATTAGATGCTAATAATCCACGACATTTTTACACATTTGAAAAGAAATTTTCAACCACAAATAGATATGATAATTTTCAAACTCAAATAGGAACTATACCTCAACGAGAATATTACAACGTAATGTTACCAGATTATGTTACATTAACATATGATTTTATTATTTGGACAACTTATATAGAACAGATGAATAAGATAGTGGAAAGGATAGTATATTCAGATGGAGCTTATTGGGGTGATCCCAACAAACTGAGATTTAGAACTAATGTAGAAAGTTTTACAGATGCAACAGAATTAAGTGATGGTGAAAGGTTGGTAAGAACAAATTTTACAGTTACTCTAAAAGGTTACTTGTTACCAAAGGGTAATTTTGATCATCGTTCAACCACACAAAAATTTATAACACCAAAAAAACTTGTATTTGGTATGGAATCTGATGCTATAATAAATAATACTACTGGTAGAAGTGGACAATTTACAGAGGGTTTATCAGATTCAGTTTCTTCACCAGGTACCACGGTATCGGATATAGCTATTACAGTAACAAATCCATTAATATTTACAGCTGGAACTGGTGTTACATTAACAAATAGTGGAATTGAGTTCAATGGTAGCTCTACTTTAAATCAAACAATATCAATCGGTCAACCTGTAGCAGTAACCGATGATGTTACATTCAATCAAATTTCTGCTAGTTCTGTTGTCTTGGGTGATAACACATACAACGATGGTAGCATTAGTGGTAGTTTAAGTATATTGGGAGCAGTAACCGTTACTGGTAGTTTAACTGTTAATGGTGATACAACAATAGCAGGTATTTTAACAGCTCAAGAATTTCATACCGAGTTTACATCTGCTTCAATAATTTATTCAAGTGGTTCTTCACAGTTTGGTGATACTGCAGATGACACTCACCAATTCAGCGGTAGTATTTTCACATCTGGTTCATTAAGACTAAATAATTATTCCGTAACCGAGATATCAAATGATACAGCTTTAAATGATAGCAGTGCTACATCATTGGTTACGGAAAATGCTGCTAAAACTTATGTGGATAATCAAACCAATACTCAACAGGCTTATTTGAGAAAACAATTTGTAAAGACTTCATCTTCCATAACAGCTCCAAGTACTGCTAGTTTCACAGCAGTAACAGCTTCAGCACCTAGTGATTTAACTGATACATCGGAAAATGATTTTATATTTTTTATAAATGGTCAATATATGGAACATGATGCACTTACAATTCAACAGGCAGGTTCTACTTTTCACGTAATAGTTGATAACGATGGTATAGGTTATGATCTAGAAACAGATGATGAGGTATTGGCAATAGGTAAGTTTAACTCTTAGGATTTATAATGGCTTTTATTTTTAAAGCACCATTAATTTTTAAACAATTTACTGGTGTAACCATAGAACCAAATGATACCGAATTATTTGGAAAGGTAAGCCCATCACAAACAATCACATTTTCCATAGGTCAAGCAGTGTCATCGGGTTCAAATGTTGTATTTGATCAAGTAACAGTAACTAACAAAAAAATTACAATTAACGATGGTGGTTTGGTATTATCTGGTAGTTCTATATTAGGTTCTTTTACATTAGCTGGTTCTAAAACAATATCAAGTAATCTTGTAGGTACTAGTGATTTAACTGTACAAGGAATTCTAACAGCTGAAAAAATAGAAACAGAATTAACCCAATCCGTTACTTTATTTGAAAGTGGCTCTACACAATTTGGAGACACAAGCGATGACACTCATCAGTTTAGTGGTAGTCTTTTAGTATCAGGTTCATTACGATTAAATAACGATTCCATAGAAGAAATATCAAACGATACCTCTATGGCAGATAATAGATCAAATTCTGTAATTACAGAAAATGCTTTTAAAACATATATAGATAATAATACAAATAATTTTCAGACTTACTTGAGAAAATGTTTTGCTCATACTGGTAGTTTTATAAATTCAAGTACAGCTAGTTTTACAGCGACAACCGCCTCAGCACCAACAGGTATAACAACAACAACTGAAAACGATTTTATGTTTTTCTTAAACGGACAGATGATAGAACACGATGCATTGACAATAAGACAAACAGGTTCTTTACTTCATCTAGAAATTGATAACGATGGTGTGGGGTATGATTTGGAATCAACCGATGAAATTGTTGCTTGGGGTAAATTTGAAAGTGAATTTAATTATCTGAGTTTTGATGGCAGTAATGATGAGGTAACAACCACATTTTCAGGTAGTAGTGCTACACCTAGAAACCTAACATATTCTTTTTGGTATAATTCAAGTCAAACTTCTAAAAATGAGTCTGTGTTTGCATATGGTGGACAGAGAAAGGGTGCTTTCTCACCGAATTGGAGTAGCGGTAGACCTTTGATTTGGAATGGAAATAATTGGTATGCTTTTTTTAACGACACATCAGCTCAAGATGATGGTGAATGGCATCACTTTTTACTTTTTAACGATGTAAATGCAATAACTGGTTCTAGATTATTTGTTGATGGTGTTGATGTAGGAGTTAGTTTATTTGTAACGAGTGGTACGGTATCTAATTTACAAACCCAAGCTCAACCTTTAACCATAGGATCATATCAAAATAATTCAACAAATAGTGGTAGACATTTTGCAGGTGAACTAAGAGAATTTGGTATTTTTGATGGTGATAAATCGAGTAAAGCTGCTCTGTACTATAATGGTGGAACACCATATAATTTAATCAATGAAGATGATTTACAGGCATATTGGAGAATGAATGAGGGTAGCGGTAGTGTGGTTAATGATTTTAGTGGGCAGGGAAATCATGGAACGATAGATGGTGCAACTTGGGATAAAGAATAAAATACTTTTATAGTTCCACTTTTCTTTTACCATTTCGTGATATTTATTATTATGAGAAAACGATATTGGAAGAATAGAAAAAATAGAAAATGTCCTGATTGTAGTAAAGTGATTTATTATACTAGAAAAGATTCTTTTGATAGAGCAGTTGGTAACAATACAGTTTGTAAATCATGTGCACAATTAGATAGGAAGCTTACAATGGAAACACTACAGAAAATGAAAAAACCAAAATCAGTTGAACATAAAAAGAAAATATCCCATAGTGTTAAAAAATGGTGGGAAGATAAAAGAGAAGGTGAATGGCTAAGTTAAGATTAAAACAATTTGATAGCGTACTAACAGGTTCTTTAAATGTTTCTGGTAGTCTTGGAGTCTCGGGCTCAGCCCTTACAATAGATGGTAAGGGTAGTGTAAGTGGTTCAGCTTTATCAAGTGGTTCTTTCGGAAGATTAAATTCATACACATTAGATATTGATAGCATACAAGGTAATTGGACTAATGCTGGAAACACCGTTGCAGATGGTGGTACATTTACCACGATTGATATAAATGGTGGTACAATCAATGGTATTACAGATTTAGCAGTAGCAGATGGTGGTACTGGAGTAAGTACACTTACCGATGGTGGTGTTTTACTTGGTAGTGGAACAGATGCTATAACAGCAACCGCAGTATTAACTAATGGACAACTTTTAATTGGTGATAATAGTGGTGATCCAACAATTGCAACATTAACTGGTACATCGAACCAAGTTACCGTTACCAATGGAGCAGGTAGTATAACACTTTCCACACCTCAGAACATTCATACTTCTGCAACCCCAACATTTGGAACTATAACAACAACTGGAAATATAACTGGTTCATCAACCTCAACTGGTTCGTTTGCAAGATTAGATATAGCAGACAAAGCTTTTTTCGGTTCTTCAAATGGAGATGTTAGAATAGGTAGTGGTGCAGGATTAAACATTACACATGATAATAGTGGACTAACAGTTGTTACTTTAAACCATTTATATGCTACCTCAAATGCTGGTGCTCAGATGAAATTACAATCTGGTTTCCTAACATTTCATACTGGCACATCAAATACAGAGAGAGTTAGAATAGATGCATCAGGTAATGTCGGTATCGGCACAACAAATCCAACTAAAGAATTGCATGTCGTTGGTGATGCCCTAGTAACAGGAATCCTAACTGCACAAGAATTCCATACGGAATTTGTTAGTGCTTCAATTCAATTTACAAGCGGTTCAACAAAATTTGGTGATACAACTGATGATTTACATAGCATCACAGGTAGTTTAGTAATTACTGGTTCAAGTCTAACCATCGATAGTGTAGGTGGTGTAAGTGGTTCAGCATCATCAACTGGTTCGTTTGGTAGAGTACAAGTGTCAAGTGGTAAAGTTCTTGGTGTATCAACAAGTGGAGTATCAACACCACTCAATATTGTAGGTGGAACGAGTACATCAGCTGGTGGACTTAAAATTGGAGCATATAATGCTTCATTCGGTGGACTATGGAGTGGTGCTGTTACTCCCGCAACTAGTAATTATGCTTTAGTTGCTAATGCTACAAGAACAGTATTAAACGCTACTTCGGATATTATATTTTTTATTGGTGATTCTACTAATAATTTTTATATGAATAGCACTGGTGTTGGCATCGGAAATTCAAGTCCAGCACGTAAATTAGATGTAAGCGGAACTGGTAGATTTACTGATACATTAACAACTGCCGCAATTACAACAACAGGAATTACTTCAACTGGTAACATAAGTGGTTCATCAACCTCAACTGGTTCATTTGGTCATGTTTATGCTGTTGGTGAGGTATCAGCTGATAGTTTTGTATCAAGGGATGGTAGCAGTACAATTTCTTTTCAAGATGATGTAGCATTTGGATCAGATGACAGTATAACATCTATACAGAATATCACTGCATCTGGTAACATCAGTAGTTCTGCAACCTCAACGGGTTCGTTCAGTAATATTGTGACAAACACCAGAGGTGTTCATAGATATGGAGTACAGGCATTAAGTGATTTTTCAAGTGATGTACATACTGCAGGTGTAGATGGTAGAGGTGGTGGTATGTTAATAGAAAACACACACTCTTCTGGTAGAGCCATATTAAGAATGAGGGGTGGTAGTGGTATATCACATCTACTTTATGGTGAAAACAATTCAACCGATGAAATTAATATCTCGCCAAGAAATCAAACTCAGAATGTTTTTAAAATGGATTCCGTTGGTGACATTACTGTGCCTGGTGATATCACTCTTTCGGGTACTGGCACAGGAGCGGGTGATGGTGATATAATTGCTGCTGGTAAAATTCAAGTAGAAGGAAATATAAGTGGTTCAGCAACCTCAACGGGTTCATTTGGAAGAGTTAGTGCAGCAGGTGATATTTATAGTGAAGGAAGAATTTTTGAAAGTGGTACATCGGTAATTGACCACGCAACAGCTATGGCAATAGTCTTTGGAGGATAATAATGGCTAATACATTTAAAAGTGCCGCAACAGGTTCAAATACAAATACAACAACATTATATACATGCCCAGCAGCAACTTCTGCAGTTGTTCATGCCATGTATCTGAGTAACATAGATGGTACAAATGATGCTACCATTAGTGTGAGCGTTAGTGGAAGTGCTAACTTTAAAACACGACACTTTTTGTTAAAAACAGTAGATGTACCAGCTGACTCAACGGTAGTAATTGAAAAACCAATTAATCTTGGAGCAGCTGATAAATTAGAAACCCAAGCTTCTGCTGATGGTGACATAGATGTTTTTGCAAGTATATTGGAGATAACCTAATATGGCTAACCTAAAATACATAGGTAAAAATATTTTAAATCATGACCTTACCCTTAAAAAAGGTAATGTAAGTGGTTCAGCTACCTCAACCGGTTCATTTGGTTCATTAGTAGTCGCTGATAGAGTTCAAGGTTCACTTATTGTAACAACTGCTGCTTCTGGTGTAGGAACAACCGATAGAACAGATGGTGATGATTTAGTAGTAGAAAACTCAGACCACGGTGGTATTTCTATATTAACACCTGATGATAAATTTAGTAATTTGATGTTTGGATCACCATCAGACAATAGAGGTGCGGTCTTAGATTATTCTCATGGCACTAAGGTCTTAAACATTGGAAGTGATGTTGCAAGTGGTCAAGTTGTTATAAAAACAGCTGCTGGAACCGAAGCCGTAAGAATAGATGCAAGTCAAAATGTCGGCATCGGCATAACAACTCCAGCTAATAAACTTCAAGTAGCAGGTGATATAAGTGGAAGTGGTTTTATTGCTGCAGGAACTAATGTTGCATCGGATGGTAAACTTAGATTTCCACGAGATTCTGGTCTCATATATGCGAGAAATCAAGCTGGTGATGGTGATGTTCGTATAATAGGTGTTGATGGTTCTAATAACATAGAGATTGGAATAGATGGTAATGCTGTCGAATTAGGTGGGCAAATCACTGCTGCTACTAATATTATTTCTACCAATGGAAACATAATTTCTGGAAAAGCCAATGGATTGATAAGTGGTTCAGCAACATCAACTGGTTCATTAGGTCAATTAAAACTAATACAAGATAATAGTCCAACAAATCCAACACTAAATTTTGG
>Ga0181414_1000137_pt1 | contig 21508 bp, 29 predicted proteins | sample 37SPOviralmetaG_FD_130139 | JGI IMG/M metagenome (GOLD analysis project Ga0181414, IMG submission 130139) | Marine viral communities from the oligotrophic San Pedro Time Series (SPOT) site, San Pedro Channel, CA, USA - 37 SPOT_SRF_2012-11-28 | ecosystem: Environmental > Aquatic > Marine > Strait... | reverse complement strand
GAACTAATGACAGCCAACACACAAGAAATAAAACGATACATTAATCAGTTAGGAGAAGTAATAATTTATTATAGAGAAGTCACCACAGACGACACCACCGAGTAATTATTTCTTGACATTCAATGTGAACTTTAGTATAATAATATCTAATTTTCGAGAGTACAACCATGAATTTATTTTACCTAGATGATAACTTTGAAAAATGTGCAGAGTATCATGTCGATAAACACATTGTAAAAATGCCTCTCGAAGTAGCACAATTATTATGTACAGCAATATGGGTAGATGAACATCTTGGATTTATACCTAGAGCATTGGAGAAGGATGAAAGAGATCATCTGAACAAACTCAAAGCCGAGATAAAACATTTACCTCTTGAAGAGCGACCACTAACTCCATACTTACCAATGATGTACAATCATCCTTGCACAATATGGGTACGTTCTTCTCTTGATAATTTTGAGTGGACACACTGTTATGGAAACGCTCTTAACGATGAGTATCGTTATAGATATGGAAAAGAACACAAGTCTGTGGTTGATGTAATCAATAATTTACCAGAGCCAAAAAATATGCCAAGACACGGATTTACAACTTTCGGTCTTGCAATGCCAGACGAGTTAAAAGACTATGATAATCCGATCCAATCGTATAGAGACTACTACCACTTGGATAAAGCCACCTTCGCCAACTGGTCGCATCGAGAAAGACCTCCGTGGTGGAACGATCACTATGCCGACTACGAGAAAAGGATTACAGCAAAATGAGCGGATTAAAAAGACAGGAAGGAGGGAATCACTACGATCTACCGATACAGCCTCTGGAATATATTCATGCAAATGGAATAGGATATATAGAAGGGAATATAATAAAGTATGCTACTCGACACAGAAATAAAAATGGAGTAGAGGATATAAAAAAGATAATACACTACTGCGAATTACTATTGGAACTAGAGTATGGCGAGAATAAAGAAAAAAGAATACGAGAACCTGAGCAAGAAAAACATTCAGAAAGTGATGAATTTACTGTCGGGTATCACTACAGAAAAGGCTATAACTAAAAAAGAAGCCTGTGATATATTAAATATATCGTATAACACCACAAGACTGCAAAAAATTATAGATGATTTTGTAGAAAAAGAAGAATACACAAAAAAGCGAAAGCAGTCGCTACGGGGTCGTCAAGCCTCTCAACAAGAGATACAAGAGGCTTGTGAGAGCTACCTGCAAGGAGATACAATTAGTGATATTTCTAAAAGATTGTTTCGTTCAGCAGGGTTTGTTCGTTCTATACTGGAACGAGTAGGAGTTCCTCAACGACCAAGTAACAAGGAGGAGCGTATGAATCCTCATATTTATCCAGACGAGTGTATGTCTGATGAATTTGAAGAGGGAGAAATTGCATGGTCAGCAACATATCATGCACCAGTAACAATCTTACATAAAATAAAAAAAGAATATGTAGATTTAAAGAAAGGAATGGGAAAGACAGATTACGAAGATAAGTATGGATGTCCTTGCTATTCTATTTATGTAAAACAGAGATCGGAACCAAGTGTTGATGACTCCTTTGCCTTGCCGCAAACTGGAGGATTTTATGCTTATCAACTTGCATACGAGTTGTGCAAGCTAGAACATTTAAAACATTATGGTGTAAGACTCGAACGAATAGGGAATGTATAATGTATTTAAAAGACGCATTACTAGCATATTATGAAGGACTTATTGCAAAGCATCGTTATAATATAGAAGTGTATCTTACTAATCCTGCGGGAATCGGAGAACACTCAGATATAATTGAAGCAGTCGATATAGAACTCACAAAACTTGTAGATGCTCGGGACAAGCTAGAAGCTGTCAAAGGATTAAATTATAAATAATGGCATATTCACATAAAGTTATAGATCACTATGAAAATCCTCGTAATGTAGGAGCAATGAATGCAGACGATGCCGATGTTGGCACAGGAATGGTCGGAGCTCCTGCTTGTGGAGATGTAATGAGATTACAGATTCGTGTAGGTGATGATGATATAATTACAGATGCAAAATTTAAAACTTACGGTTGTGGATCGGCAATTGCATCTAGTTCTTTACTAACGGAATGGGTAAAAGGTAGAAGTCTCGATGATGCAAATAGCATCAAGAATATGGACTTAGCAAATGAATTAGCTCTTCCACCTGTAAAGATTCACTGTTCAGTGCTTGCTGAAGACGCAATCAAAACGGCTATTCGGGATGTCAAACAAAAGCGAGAGCAAGTTAAAAATAATTCTTGACACCCTGCTTATATTTTGTCATAATATCTTTTCAAAATATGAGAGGAAGCAATGGGCGACCGATTTTACATGCAACAACTAAAAGCTCTGGGCGATTGCCCAGGAAACAAAAACCCAACTAAGAGGAATAGAAAAGTGGCTTGGGATGACGACAAAAAAGCACAAGCAGTATCAATGTATGAAGAAGCAGAACCAACTCCAGAAACCAGCATGGAGATTGTGAAAGATATTGCAGAAGAACTAGACGAATCACCTAACGGTGTTCGTATGATCTTAACCAAAGCTGGCGTTTATGTTAAGAAAACCCCTGCAACAAAAAGCAGTGGTTCAACAACAGGAGGAGCAACCCGAGTATCTAAAGCAGCAGCTGCAGAAACTTTGATTGCCGCAATTAGTGATGCGGGTCAGTCACCCGATGAAGAGATAATCTCAAAGTTGACAGGTAAAGCATCACAATATTTTGCCTCGATTATTACTGCAATAAACGAAGCATAATTCGAGTACCTCACTAGGGCAATCTAGTGAGGTATTTTTGCATCTACTGAAAGCACCTAACAGTAAGTACATTCACAATAAATATTGCTGAAATACTACAGAGGAGCTAAAGTGAAGAAGCAAGAACTAGCACAAATTGTGCATGAGTATGGAGATGCTGTTATTACATATCGTAGTGCACACTCTAAAAAACTAAAATATAATGTATGTACTCTTGACTTTTCTACTCCTTACATACAGGAGAAGAGAAACAGAGCAAAAGAAACAGATGAAACTCTTCTTTTATTTTGCTGGGATACAGATTCGTACCGCTTGTTAAGACCTGCAAATGTGTCAAGTGTAGTGCCTCTATCATCTATTTTAAGGAATGAAAGATAATGGAACTACATCAAGCACCCGAAGCATATTCTAGAATCATTCATTACGATGAAGTTAAACAAGTTCAAGTACGACTAACTATTAATACTTTTCATGGAGTAGAATATATACACCTACGAAAGTATTATATGGATTTTGATGAAGAATGGAAACCAACTCCAGAAGGAGTAGCTATGCCTCTTGATTTCAATAACTCAAAAGAACTATTCGCAGGACTCACAGAGATACTATCATTGGCAGAATCAAAACAACTAATTGAAGAACACTTTTCAGATTTAATTCGAGATCTCTATAAATAATTCTTGACAAAGTATCTAATTTTGCGTATAATAATAGTCTAATTTAAGGGAGAGACTATGCACGATTTTTTAGATAAAGCAAGTGTTTCGTACTATGAGGGTCGTCCGATCATCTCGGATGAAGAGTTTGATTTACTCGCAGAGAGACATAACTATAATACTGTTGGTTACACGGTTACCGATGCAGTTCCTCACGCCTATCAAATGTACTCCTTGCAGAAATGTTTCGATCTAGACGATGCTCCTCTGGACGTAGACAAGTGTGTATGTACTCCTAAATTAGACGGAGCAGCAGTTTCATTACTCTATGCCGCAGGCACTCTTGTGCTGGCTTTGACCAGAGGAGATGGTAAGCAGGGTAGAGATATTACTGATAAAATGCGTTGGCTTGTTCCAACAGATATTGGTAATGAGCCTGGACTTATACAGGTTACAGGCGAAGTTGTTGCTCCAAAAGAAATTACAAATGCGCGTAATTATGCGGCAGGTTCTTTAGGACTCAAAGATGTAGACGAGTTCTCAGCAAGACCTTTAGCATTTGTTGCCTACGATGCGACTCCCCGCTTAGATCATGCAGTTACATATCTTTGCGTTTTGAAAACACTGCATCGTTTAGGCTTCAATACAGTACTGCCCCAAACTACTCCAGATGCTCTGCAAATTGTAACGAAACGATTAGTTGAAGAACAATTATTTGATCTAAGTATATATCCTACAGATGGATATGTGTACAGATTGAATGACAATGAAGAGTTTATTGAGTTGGGGCATACTGCTCACCATCCTCGTGGTGCTTTCGCTTTGAAAGAAGTTAAAGAGGGAATAATTACGATGTTATTGGATGTTGTGTGGCAACTCGGGAAGTCAGGCGTAGTTAGCCCCGTAGCTGTGCTCGAGCCTGTAGTGATTGATGGAGCTAACGTTTCAAGAGCTACGCTCCACAATATTCAGTACATTCGTGATTTAGACTTGGAGATTGGTTGTCAAGTAGAAGTGATAAGATCAGGGGATATTATACCTCGGGTTCTTAGACGTGTAGAAAAATAATTCTTGACAAACAACCTCAAACTATCTTATAATATACACTCAATTTTGAAGGATACTGCATGACAACAATTCAACCGCCTAGCACTTGTCCAAGTTGTAATTCGTCGTTGGAAGAAGTCAACAACCTTTTTTATTGTAGGAATGAGCATTGTGGAGAAAAAGTATATAAACTTATCGAGCATTTTGCAAAGACAGTTAAAATCAAAGGACTTGGTCCAGCTACTATTAAAAAACTAAAACTAGAGTCTATAAATGATTTATATTGGCTCACAGTGAACGAGTTAAAAGCAAGGCTAGATTCAAGAGTTTTGGCACTTAAATTGTTTAATGAAATACAAAACTCTCGCAATGCACCACTAAATGTAATACTACCCGCCTTTAGCATACCTTTGATCGGTAAGACCGCATCAGAAAAACTTGCAAAAGAGTTCAACGATATTGAAGATATCTACTATGAAAGATGTCGAGTCGCAGGACTAGGAGAGAAGGCGGCTAAGAACCTTATAAACTGGATGAATACAGGGTTCTTTGATGTGGCAGAATTACCTTTTAGTTGGAAATTTGAAAAAACAGAAGAAACCACAACCCACGGAGTTGTTTGTATTAGTGGTAAACTTACCAGTTTTAAAAACAAAGCCGAGGCTCAAAACAAACTTGAAGAGCTTGGTTATGTGGTCAAATCGAGTTTGACCAAGGATGTCACATTCCTGGTGAATGAAAGCGGTATAGAGTCCGCTAAAACTAAGAAAGCCAGAGAATCTGGCGTTCAGATTATAACTAACCTTTTAGATTTTATTGGAGAATAATATGGCACTTCCAAAGTGGACAGACGAGCGCACAGACGCTCTCACAACTTTTATAGGTGATGAATCACCTGTTTCTCAAGCTACTGTAGCAGATGCTGCAGAGTCGCTTGAAACCTCTACACGTTCTATTTCTAGCAAATTGCGAAAAATGGGATTTGAAGTAGAGTTAGCTTCTTCGGCTTCTAGCCGAGCGTTCAGCGATGAACAAGAAGCAATCCTTGCTGCTTTTGTCACAGACAATAGTGGCGAGTATACTTATGCAGATATCGCAGGTCATTTCGAAGATGGCGCGTTCTCTCCTAAGTCAATCCAAGGAAAGATCCTTTCCATGGAACTTACCGATCATGTTAAGCCAGCTCCTAAAGTAGAAGCTGTAAGAACATATACCCCAGAAGAGGAAGCTACTTTTGTTTCTATGGTTAATGATGGCTCTTTCGTAGAAGCTATTGCAGACTCATTAGGAAGATCAGTAAACTCTGTTCGAGGTAAGGCACTTAGCCTACTTAGATCAGGTGAGATTGGAGCCATTCCTCGTCAAGAACACACATTAGGTTCTTCTAAAGAAGATCCTTTTGCAAGCCTTGAGGATGTTAGCAGCATGACTGTTGACTCAATTGCAGATGCGATTGGTAAAACAGCTCGTGGTGTAAAGACTATGTTGACAAGACGTGGTTTATGCGCTGCTGACTATGATGGTGCATCTAAGAAAGAAAAAGCATCAGCTTAATTTTTTAGACTTTATAAGCAGGCTCTTCGGGGTCTGCTTCTTTTTGATTCGGGGGGATCTTTTTGAACATCGCAAGTGCGTTGATAAAACAAGTACTCGTACTCCAAGACTTTCAGACTTGGAGTGTTACTCATAAGCAGTATTTGCCGTCTGAGTATCATAGCTTGTACAAAGTTATCGACAAACATTGTGAAACCTTTCATAAGATGCCCACAATCGAAGACCTCAAGTATGAGATTCGTGATTCAAGTACTCGTGAAAAACTTTTCGCAGTAGAAGCCGTAGAGGTAGACGCAAGTCCCGATATGCTTCTTCAGTACTTGAAGAACGAATATACTCAGAAAGAAATTCTGGACTCATTAGAAGATTATGTCGAACACTCTGTAGCATTTGAGGATGCACAAGAATCAGTAGATCATCTTCACCAAATCGTCATGGACATCGAGGACAAGGTTGATTTGGAAGACCCGCAGGAAAGTATGCAACGTATGGAACTGTTTGAGCCAGAAGAAGATTTAGCTAAGTACATTCGTCTCGGTCTGAATAAAGACTATGACCATGAGATACAGTTCTCTCCGCGAGACTTGATTATGGTTGGTGGACGTAGAGGTGCTGGTAAATCTGTTATTTGCGCAAACATTGCGAACAATGTTTACGAAAGTGGTAAGTCGGCTGTTTATTTCACTATTGAGATGGACAGCCGATCTATCCTTCAACGCTGTTGTTCTATAGCAACAAAGATTCCTTTTGCAAGACTTCGTACCCAAAATCTCAGTATAATAGAATGGGAGAAGGTTGCAGCGTGGTGGTCTAATAGATATGTGAATGGACAAGACCGCTTGAACGAGTACAAAGAACATCGTGATTTTACAAGATTACATGATACATTAAAGAATAGTTGTGAGCTTCTCCCGACTCAACAGCTAGACATTGTGTATGATGCAGGTCTTACCTTATCGAAGATTCGTTCAGATCTTGATAAAAAAGTAAAACAGATGGATGTTGGTGTAATTATAGTCGATTACATAAATCAAGTAAAGCGGTCGAGTCTTCCATCAAGAGGTGGACAATATGATTGGACAGAGCAAATCGAAGTGAGTAAAGCTTTGAAATCTATGGCTCAAGAATTTGAAGTACCAGTATTCTCACCATATCAAACAGATGCAAGCGGAGAAGCACGTTTTGCAAAAGGAATTTTAGATGCAGCAGATGCGGCATATTCTTTAGAAACATGGGATCATGAGGATGCTTGTATTACTCTTAATTGTGTAAAAATGAGATCCGCCTCTATGAAATCCTTTACGTCAACAGTTGATTGGGATACTCTTAAGATTGGCCCAGAAACTGCACTTACTCCAAAAGAAAGAGAAGATTCTTCTCATAAAACAGGCGAAGATATAGATGATATCTAGAAAAGATATGATACAGCTCTCTATAAAAGAACTTAGAGAGTCTCAATTCAGTTTTATGTTACTTACAATAAACGTATCAAGTATAAAACCCGTGCAAGAAGAAAGACTTCCTCTCTCAAAAAAATACTTTGATAGACTCATAAAAGTTTTAAATAACACTCATAAACCTCTTGTCGTAGATGAAAACTGCGTATTAATAGACGGGCATCACAGATTAGATGTATTAAAAAAGTTAAAAAGGAAAGAGACGAAAGTCTACAAAGTAGACGCAACCTTTAAAGAAATACTTGATGCCTTCAAAAATAATTCTTGACATTATATCTTAATTTAAGTATAATATACTCTTGACTAAAAAAGGATCAGCAATATGGCAATTATGTTTGGAAGTTTACGACACACTCATTCAGGTAGAAAGAGAAAAGCCTTGCCTAAAGCAAGTAATTATCAAAAAGAGTTCAAGCCTTTTGAATCGAAGCCTGTATACAGACGAGAGACAAAACAGTACAAGTCTGTAAGTGCAATGGCAGTCCCTTGTGTAGTAGTAGATAGAAGCTATACAAAAGATGTAAACTTTACAGTTGCGCCTGCATATAACAAAGGTGCTTATCAAGTAATTAGTAAAGAGAATATTCAGGATATCGGTAGATGACAGTTGAAGAGTTATTAGCTTCAAGAAACATATATTTTATACCAAAAGGTGCAGACTGTTTGGTAAGTTGTTTACATCCTGAACATGAAGATAGAAATCCAAGTATGAGAATTGATCGTATCACAGGTATCTTTCAATGCTTTTCTTGTGGATTTAAAGGTAATATATTTCATTATTTTGGAGAGAAGGCAAACTATTTGCAAGTAAGAAGGGAGTTACTAAAGAAATCAATTCGTTCAAAACGGTCTGAAAGTATTGGTTTGTCCTTCCCCAAAGATATGATGCCATATATTGGTAACTGGAGAAATATAAAACCTGCAACATATAAAAGATTTGAAGCGTTTCAACACCATGATTCGGATCACATAGGAAGAATAGTATTTCCTATAAGAGACATATCTGGTAGAGTTGTAGCTTTCAATGGTCGTCATACCACAGGCGGAACGCCTAAGTATATGATTTCTCCTGCGGGAGCAAAGATGCCACTATTTCCAGTAGTAGAACCAATACAGGGAGCAGTAATACTTGTAGAAGGAATCTATGATATGATAAACCTTCATGATAAAGGGTTGACAAATGCAGTTTGTTGTTTTGGAACAAAGAACATCAATGAAGAGAAGTTACGTATGCTTTCAATACAAGGTGTAGAAAGTATAGATATATTCTTTGACGGAGATGATGCTGGACAAACTGCGGCAAGAGAAGTAAAAGAGATGGTAGAGCGAGTAGGCTTATACCCTAGAAACGTGCATTTGAAAGATAGCGATCCAGGTGCATTAACAGAAACAAGAGTAGATAAACTAAAGAGTAAATTATATGGCTAACGTTGCCCTAATAGAAACGAAACCGAGTAGAACAAATTTTAAAAAAGAATTCGACAATGCGTTTGATTTTGATCAGTATCAGTTATGTTCTGATCCTAGTATTAAAAAAGTCTTAAAACGAGACTGTGATATAGATATAGATATAGATGCATATGACTGGTTAATCCTTGTAGGTAGTGATGCTTTAAAATATTTCACACCTATTAATTCAGTTACAGAATACTCTGGGAAGAAAGTAGAAGATAAATTTTTACCAGTGATAAACCCATCAATGCTGGCATTTAAGCCAGAGGCAAGGAGAACATGGGAAGACTCAAAGAAAAGTATTATAGACTACATAAGTGGAAACGCAGAAGATGTAGTAGTCACCCCCGAAATGGCAAAGGGAATACAGGATACAAAAGAAGCCAATCAATGGCTCAGAGAATGCTACAATGCCAAACCTCCTTATGTAGCATTAGACTCAGAGACAACAGGGCTATACCCAAGAGACGGACACATAATCGGTATTTCCGTTTGTTATGATGGAGTAAATGGTGTTTATATAGACACAGAATGTTTTAATGAAGAGACAGAAGAACTTCTACAGCTTATATTTGATCAATCTATAATTGTATTTCATAATGCAAAGTTTGATATGGCGTTCTTTGAGTATCATTTTAATTCAAAGTTTCCTCGATTTGAAGATACAATGCTTCTTCACTATCTCATAGACGAGAACCCAGGAACCCATGGCTTAAAACAACTAGCTATGAAGTATACTAAGTTCGGAGACTATGAGAAGCCCATGTATGATTGGATAGATAATTATAGAAAAGAAAAAGGTGTACTCAAGAATGATTTTACTTGGGACTCTATACCTTTTGAAGTAATGAAAACATATGCTGCAATGGATGCAGTAGTCACGTTTCTAATATATGAAAAGTTTGTAAAGATAAAACAAAATAAAAGACTTTGTAAAGTATATGATGAAATATTAATTCCCGGATGCAGATTTCTTACAGACATACAGGACAATGGTGTTCCTTTTGATAAGCTCAGACTTATTAAATCTCAATCACTAATGCAACAGCAAATAGATGATGCCATTGAAGAGATGTATAAAGAACCTGCCATAAGAAAATTTGAAGAGATAAATGGAAAAGATTTTAATCCTAATAGTACTGTACAGCTTCGTAGTTTATTGTTTGACTTCGTTGGCCTCAATCCAACTGGTAAAAAGACTGGCACTGGCGCACATTCGACAGATGCAGAAGTTCTTGAGGAGCTCTCTAAACAATCCCACATCCCGAAGCTCATTCTTGAAATACGGCAAAAATCCAAAATTAAAAATACTTATTTGGACAAAATCTTACCGCAGTTGGATCTTGATAGTAGATTGCGTACAGGTTTTAACCTTCATGGTACTACTTCTGGCAGGCTTTCTTCTAGTGGCAAACTCAATATGCAACAACTGCCTCGAGACAACCCTATTGTAAAAGGCTGTATAAAAGCAGCTCCTGGAAACAAAATAGTTGCAATGGACTTAACCACAGCAGAAGTTTATGTCGCAGCAATTCTTGCAAAAGATAATGCACTTATGGATGTATTTCGTTCTGGAGGTAATTTTCACTCTACTATTGCACATAAAGTGTTTAAACTAAAATGTCCTGTGAAAGATGTTGCAGAACTATTTACTACTCAGAGACAGGCTGCAAAAGCAGTTACTTTTGGAATTATGTACGGAGCGGGTCCTGCAAAGATCAGCGAACAAGTTACAAAAGACTCAGGAACCTACTTTAGCCGACAGGAAGCACAGGAAGTAATAAATGAATACTTTAGTGCATTTCACAAACTAAAATCATGGATAGAACAGAATCAAAAATTTATTCAGCAAAATGGATTTATTTACAGCTTCTTCGGAAGAAAAAGGAGATTACCAAATGTCGCATCGACAGACAAAGGCATCCAGAGCCATAGCATTAGGTCTGGTCTTAACTTTCTGGTGCAGTCTGCTGCTTCTGATATTAACTTACTCGGGGCAATAGATATGAGTGAGTATATTAAAGCAAATAATTTAGAAAGCCGTATATTTGCTCTAGTGCATGATTCAATACTTGCAGAAGTACCAGAAAAAGAAGTAGAACATTACAAAGAAAAGCTAACACACTTTGTACAACTAGATCGGGGTTTGTCAATCCCAGGAACGCCAGTAGGCTGTGACTTTGAAATAGTGCATGAAGACTACTCAGGCGGTAAGTTTGAGAAGATGTATGGTAATTACTTATAAACAATTCAAGAAATTAGACTTTCCATTATTTTTATTAGAATCATCAAACTGGGAAACAGTAGATGGCTTACTCATGTTGGATGGTAAAGTAATAGATGATAGAAATATGCCAGGAGAAACATTAGGACTAAGACGTATGTTAACTCCTCATAAAAATCAATATCATCTTAGAAATATGATAACTACTGCTAACGGTTTGATGAAACAAACCACAAAATGTTTTATAGATAATAGTGGCCGACCTTTCATTTATGAAAAAACTGAGTTTGCACAGTTAAGATATTTAAGAATAAAAAGAATAGATTATAAAACAAAAGCTTGTTTATTGTGGTTGTATGATTGTAGTTTTCCTTTTACCATACCCCGCCCACCAGAAACAGGGTATACTTGGGCAGGAATACTACACATTAAAAACTATCCTTGGCTTTTGTATGAGTATTCAAAGGAAAAAATAAAAGATACAAGAAGGAAAATATGAACTGTTTAGCATTACTTCTTTCATTCAGTATGCATCTTGGTGGTAATGGTGATTACAACAATATACACCCACATTTACGATGTGAGAAAGACTCATTAATCGTAGGAACTTATTACAATAGTGAGAAAGACATTAGCTATTACTTTGGCAAGAATTATAATTTCAATGATTGGGAGCTAGACATGGCTCTAGTAAGTGGTTATCGCGACAAAAGAATACAACCAATGATTAGATTAAAATTAGACGGCTGGTATATTTCTCCTATGTATGAAAAATACTACTTTAATTCAAATAGAGCCGAAGCCCTATATTATGAATACAACACCAGAAAACCACGAGGAAAGTACGGCTTCGTTATTGGGTATGAAATACAAATAAGATGAAAGCAGTAATGAGTCATAGAATTTACATGGATTGTCCTGCCGAGTTGCAAGAGCAAATCGATCGAGAACTTACATATACTATTCCTGCACACAACCCATTAGACCCGCCACAGGTGATCAAAAACATGGGAATTATTCGCAATGGGCTAGTGTCATTACCGATTGGAAGAACAGATCTAATACCAGAGCATTACGAAATAGTAGATAAACGAGTAAACATACCAGTAGAATTTCCAAAATTTAAGTTTGATTTACGAGACAGTCAGAAAGCGGTATATGATGAAATCATAGACAATGCAATAATAAACGCATGGGTCAGTTGGGGAAAGACTTTTACAGGTTTAGCAATCGCAGGAAAGCTAGGACAAAAAACGCTTGTAGTTACACATACAGTTCCTCTACGAAATCAGTGGGCAAAAGAAGTAGAAAAAGTATTTGGAATTACGCCTGGCATCATAGGTAGTGGTAAGTTTGAACTTGATGCTCCTATCGTGATTGGCAATACTCAAACTTTGTACCGAAACATAGAAAAGATTCGTAAACAGTTTGGGACTATCATACTTGATGAAATGCATCACGTTAGTAGTCCAACATTTTCCAAAGTAATAGATACAAATTACTGTAGATATAAGATAGGGCTATCAGGCACTATAGAAAGAAAAGATGGCAAACATGTTGTATTCCGAGATTACTTTGGAAATACAATCTTTAAACCACCAAAAGAAAACTACATGATCCCGAAGATACACATAGTTCCTTCGGAGATAAGATTTATGGACGGCTCACGTATTCCGTGGGCAAACAGAGTAACAAAACTAGCAAACGATGAAGAATATAGACACACAATCGCAATGCTAGCGGCCGCCTACGCGGCAAGAGGGCACAAAGTCTTAGTTGTAAGTGATAGAGTAGGATTTCTAAAATCTTGTGCTGAACTTACAGGAGAGAAAGCAATATGCGTAACTGGAGAGGTACCACACGAAGAACGAGAAGAAATGATTGATAAAATTTTGTATGGAAAAGCAGAAGTTCTCTACGGAACACAAGCAATCTTTTCAGAAGGCATATCAGTTGATAATCTAAGTTGTCTTATATTAGGCACTCCTATCAACAACGAGCCTCTACTTACACAGCTAGTAGGTAGGGTAATTAGAAAACAAGAAGGAAAAAGGGATCCAGTTATCATTGATATTCATCTCAAAGGAAATACTGCCAGAAAACAAGCCTCAAATCGTGTAGGGTTCTATATGAAACAGGGTTGGGAGATGACATACCTTTAAAAAATAGTTCTTGACAACTTGGTAAAATTTAAGTATAATATATGCTCTTATTTGATTGGAAGAAGATTTATGATACGGCACAGGGAAATATTGTTACCTGTAATCAGATAATGTCGATGCTTATAAAGGCTGAACTGCCTAAAAATAAGTACGATCCGCTTTATAAATTTTCACATAAAAACTTCGTAGGATCGTCTTTTCTGGTTCATCCAGACGTCCTCTTGTACCATTCTTATAAGTATACACAAAGAGAAATCGCAATCTACTACGCACTAGCTTCAATAAGAAACTATGGTGAGTATCTTGCGACTGGAAAAACCTCATTAGATTCGTTGCACTGTCCAACGCCTCTAACTTTAATAACAGACAACAGGCTACTCGCAGTGGATGAACAGGATATCTACTTCCGCTACGAAGAAGTCACGGAGACAATACACTAATGGCTATACAATTTAATCAACACAAGGGTTCGGCCCAAAAAACTTCCATCGAGACATTTCAGTATGTCGATGGAGAAAACAAAATGAGAATCGTAGGAGACATTCTAGCACGATATGTTTACTGGATTCAAGGTGACAATGCAAAAAATATTCCTTTGGAGTGTTTATCTTTCGATAGAAATACAGAAAAATTCAATAATTTAGAAAAAGACTGGGTACGAGAGTACTTTCCTGATCTTAAATGCGGCTGGAGTTATGCAACTCAGTGCATAGATAACGGAAAAGTCAAAGTAGTAAATCTAAAGAAGAAATTATGGGAGCAGATAATTACTGCTGCTGAAGATTTAGGAGATCCAACTAACACAGAAACTGGTTGGGATATTTGTTTTAAGAGAGTAAAGACTGGTCCTCTACCGTATAATGTAGAGTATCAACTACAAGCTCTCAAGTGTAAGCCACGTGCGCTTACAGAAGAAGAGTTAGAAGTTATCTCTGATTTGAGATCAATGGATGATGTAATGCCTCGTCCAACACCTGATGCTCAAAAAGAACTTCTTGATAAAGTAAGAAACATGGGTGATGAAACAGATGATGAAGCACTCGAACAAGAGTTTAATGTAGGATGATTTTATTTACGGCAGATTGGCACATCAAGCTAGGGCAGAAAAATGTACCAGTAAAGTGGGCTATAAACCGTTATCGTTACTTTTTCGAGCAAGTTTATGAATTAGAACCTCAATGTAATATGCACATAATTGGTGGCGATCTTTTTGATCGTCTACCAAATATGGAAGAGTTAGAGTTATACTTTTCGTTTATTCGTAAAGTTACAATTCCAACAATTATATTTGATGGAAACCATGAAGCTACAAAGAAGAACAAAACTTTCTTTACACAGCTAAAACAGGTTTCTCGAGATATAAATCCGCTTATAAATATAGTGGACATCTCTTACATTGACAGTGAATTAGGCTATGGTATATTGCCTTATGCCGACTTGCATCGAAAAGGTGCGGTAGAACATTTTAACAAAAAACAACCTTTGTTTACTCATGTACGAGGAGAGATACCTCCCCATGTAAAACCAGAAATAGATTTGGATTTATTTGAGGACTTTCCTATAGTATTTGCAGGGGACTTGCACGCACATAGTAATACACAAAGAAACATAGTATATCCAGGAAGTCCGATGACTACATCATTTCATCGAAACTTAGTAAAAACTGGATATATTCTTATAAATGAAAATGATTGGAGTTGGATGTGGGAAGAGTTTCATTTACCACAACTAATTCGTAAAACAGTAAAAAGTGAGGCTGAGATGCTTCCTACAGACTTTCACCACACCATTTATGAGATAGAAGGAGATATACAAGATTTAGCGGCTGTAAAAAACTCAGAGTTGCTAGATAAGAAAGTAGTAGTACGAAAGTCAGAAACGTCTTTAATCATGGACAAAGAAATGACTATACAAGAAGAGCTAGTAGAATATTTAATGTATATCTTACAGATAAAAGAAGAAAAAATACCAGACATAATAGGAACATATAATGATTACGCTTCAAACCTTGAGATGGGATAACTGTTTTAGTTATGGTTCTGGAAATGAGTTACAGCTAAACGATAATACAGTTACACAAATTCTTGGAACAAATGGTATGGGAAAATCTTCTATACCATTAATTATTGAAGAGGCTTTGTACAACAAAAACTCAAAAGGAATTAAAAAAGCAGATATACCAAATCGTCATGTAAATGATGGTTATAATATTTATCTCTCTTTTATGAAAGATGAAGATCGTTATGAGATTACGATCAACAGAAAAACAAGTATAAAAGTGAAACTAGAAAAGAATGATGCTGATATTTCTAGCCACACTGCTACAAATACATATAAGACTATACAAGAGATTCTCGGTGTAGATTTTAAAACTTTCTCACAGTTAGTCTATCAGAATACAAATGCAAGTTTGCAGTTTTTAACTGCTACAGATGCAAATCGTAAGAAATTTCTGATAGATTTATTGCACTTGGAGAAGTATGTTGAGTTATTTGAATTATTTAAAGATGCCACAAGAGAGGTATCAGTAGTATCAAATGTAATAGATGGCAAACTTACAACAGTTGAAAACTGGTTAAATAATAATAAATTGAGTGATACATCTATACTACCTATGTTAAATTTACAAATTGATACATCCGAAGATGAAAAGGCTTTGCGTTCTTTAACGGTAGAAATTGAAAATATTTCGGAAAAAAATAAAAAAATCTCAAAAAATAATCAGTACAAAAAGCTATTGGAAGCCATCGATATTGCAAAGATTCAGGCATCATCAGTAAAAGAGTATGAATCCTACGATGATTTGCAAGAAGATTTAGGCTCATATAATGCAGTCGCCTCGGGTGCTCTGCAGACTATAGAAAAATTAGAAAAATTAAGTGATGAATGCCCGACTTGTGGACAACCTATTGATATCTCAACAGAGAAACAAATGTTAGAAACTGCAAAAGAGCTGGCATCGGAAGCGCAGGGAAAAGCAAATGCAATTAAACCAGTTATTGAAGAAATTAAAAGAAATAATCGTGAGTTTGAAAATAACGAAACTAATCGGAAAAATTGGGAAGATTTGTTTCGATTGTATGATCGTACTTTGCCGTCATCTTTACTGGATTTGCAGGAGCTTAGAGGTCGCTTTGAGAATGTTCAACGCAGACTACAGCAGGCAAAGACGCAACTGGCAGAACTCGCAGCAGAAAACGAGCGACGAACCCATCACAATACCCGAATCCAAGTAATAGAAGAACAGACAAAAGATTTTGAAAGTCAGTTCGAGCAGTATAAAGCTGATTTAATCAAGAATCAAAAACTTGAGTCAAATCTAGAAATATTGAAGAAGTCTTTTAGTACAAATGGATTGCTCGCGTATAAAATAGAAAATCTTGTCGGAGAGCTTGAAGAATTGGCGAATGAATATTTGGCTGAACTCTCTGATGGTAGATTTACACTTGAGTTTGTAGTCTCGAACGATAAATTAAATGTTCAGATTACAGACAATGGCAACGTAGTAGATATTCTTGCTCTCTCTTCTGGAGAGTTGGCAAGAGTAAACACCGCTACTCTGATAGCAATACGTAAACTTATGAGTAGTATTTCAAAGTCTAAAATCAATATATTGTTTTTAGATGAAGTTATAAATGTTCTCGACGATTTAGGCAGGGAGAAACTTGTAGAAGTTCTATTAAGAGAAGATTTGAATACCTACATAGTGTCGCATGGTTGGTCACATCCTTTACTAGAAAAAATCGAAGTTGTAAAACACGAAAACATAAGTAAATTGGAATAATAAAATGAATGGTATTAGAAGAAATCAACTGTGGCATTTGGATAGCGAAAATAAAAAATCAATAATATACTGGACACACAAGTGTTATGGAATAATGCTCTCCACTCCAGATGGAGAAGCGTGTCCCAACTGTGGAATGAGTGAGGAAGAATATGGTAGACTCAAGAGCGAAAGGTGCAAGGGGGGAATATCTAGTACGTGATATGCTTCGTAATGCAACTGGGCTTAAATTTGAAAGAGTACCTTCCTCGGGTGCTTTGGAGTATCTCAAAGGAGACTTATATGTTCCCAACCAGAGAAACTATTATTGCATAGAGGTAAAAAACTACAAAGATTCACCACTATCAGATAAGGTTTTTACACAACCAAAAACAAATAATTTAGTAAAGTGGTGGAAAAAGATAGTAGTACAAGCAGCAGGAGGCGATCAAAAGCCTTTGCTATTTTTTAAATATGACCGATCAAAAGTATTTGTCGTAACAGAACACGAACCAGAGAATACAGCAGAGTATTTATACATTCGTTTTTTAAACTGTTACGTACTACTTGCAGACGATTGGTTGCAACATGAAAAAGTGGAGTTTATAAGTGGCTTTTAATTTTAATGAACGATTAGACAATGCAGATGGCACTCTAATTGTAGACGCTCTAAACTTAGCTTTTCGTTGGAAACATCAAGGCAGAACAGATTTTCGAGATGATTATGCAGCAACAGTTGCATCCTTAGCAAACTCTTATAATTGTGCACACGTAATTATTACAGCAGATTGGGGTTCATCAAGTTATAGAAAGGAAATACTACCTGACTATAAACAAAATCGAAAAGATAAGTATGCAGAGCAAACAGAAGAAGAAAGACAAGCATTTATTGATTTCTTTGAAGAGTACGAAGCAACACTCGAAGTACTAGAAGAACGACACCCTGTACTTCGTTTTCAAGGTGTAGAGGCAGATGATATTGCAGCACATCTTGTAAAACGTAAAGAACAGTATGGATTGGAGAAAATCTGGTTAGTTTCGAGTGATCGTGACTGGGATTTACTGATACAGCAAAACGTAAGTAGATTTTCTTATGTCACTCGCAAAGAGATTACAATAGATAACTGGAACGAACATTACAATGTAGCACCTGAAGAATATATATCTTTCAAGTGTCTCACGGGTGATAAAGGCGATAATGTTCCAGGAATAGCAGGCATCGGGCCAAAACGAGCTGAACAGCTAATAAAAGAGTATGGTGATGCTATGACAATATACGATAACGTTCCTTTGGACGGTAAGTATAAATACATTCAAGAGTTGAATGAAAATGCAGAAACATTACTCACAAACTATGAGTTAATGGACTTAATAACATATTGTGAAGATGCAATAGGTTTGGATAATTTATCCGAGATAGAGGAAAAACTGAAATGATGGATCAATATCAACAATTTATACATAAAAGTCGTTATGCTCGATGGCTCGACACTGAAAAAAGGAGAGAAACGTGGGAAGAAACAGTTCAACGTTATATTGATTTTTGGAAAGAAAGAGACCAGTTAAACGATGCAGACGCAGAAGTAGTATACAACGCTATTCACGCTTTAGATGTAATGCCATCAATGCGTTGTATGATGACCGCAGGAGAAGCCTTGAAACGTGATAATGTTGCAGGATTCAACTGTAGTTACCTTCACATAGATCATCCTCGAGCTTTTGACGAGCTAATGTATGTTCTTATGTGTGGCACAGGAGTTGGGTTTAGTGTAGAACGTAACTTTATAAATCAGCTACCTGCAATCGCTGAAACCATGCACGATACAGACACTACAATTGTAGTTGCTGATTCAAAGATGGGATGGGCAAGTGCTTTTCGCGAGCTTATTAGCTTGCTTTATGCAGGAAAAGTTCCAAAATGGGACATGAGAAAGGTTCGTCCTGCTGGTGCAAGACTCAAAACTTTCGGTGGTAGAGCAAGTGGCCCTGAGCCATTAGATGATCTTTTTCATTTTACAGTCGGTGTTTTTCGCAAAGCCGCAGGACGAAAACTTACAAGTATTGAATGTCACGATGTAGTATGTAAAGTGGCAGACATTGTTGTTGTTGGAGGTGTAAGACGTTCTGCTTTGATTAGTCTCTCAAATCTTTCTGATGGACGTATGGCGAAAGCAAAGTCTGGACAATGGTGGGAAAGCAATAGCCAACGTAGATTGGCAAACAATAGTGTAGCATATACTGAAAAACCTGATTTTGAAGCATTTTTAAGAGAAATGCAAGTGATTTACGAAAGTAAGTCAGGAGAAAGAGGTATTTTTAGTCGTGTTGCTGCACAGAAAGTATCTGCTCGACATGGTAGAAGAGATGTAGAGCATGATTTTGGAACAAATCCTTGTAGTGAAATTATACTGAGAAGTAATCAATTCTGTAACTTATCGGAAGTCGTAGTCCGACCAAACGATACTTTAGATGATTTGAGACGTAAAGTAAAGATAGCTACAATTATTGGCTCTCTTCAAGCAACTCTTACCGATTTTCGGTATTTAAGAGTTCGTTGGGAGCGCAATACAGAAGAAGAGTGCCTTCTCGGAGTGAGTTTAACAGGTATTATGGATCATTATTTACTTGGTAAAAACTCGCCAGACTTAGAGAAGTGGCTTACGGAGATACGAAATGTGGCAGTTCAAACAAATGAAGAATGGAGTAAAAAGTTGGGCATCAATCAAAGCACGGCAATTACCTGTGTTAAGCCGAGTGGTACGGTCAGTCAGCTCGTTAATAGTGCTAGCGGTATTCACCCCCGTTTTTCTCGCTATTATGTTCGTAGAGTCCGTGGGGATAAAAAAGATCCTCTTTCTCTGTTTATGTCTGATTCTGGTGTTCCTGTTGAGTCAGATGTTATGTCTCCAACAACTACAGACGTTTTTTCTTTTCCAGTAAAAGCGCCTGAAAGTAGCATAACAGTAAAACAAACAGGAGCGATGGAACAACTAGAACTATGGAAAGCTTACCAAGATCATTGGTGCGAACATAAACCAAGTATTACAATCTATTATACAGATGAAGAATACTTAGATGTTGCACAGTGGATTTGGAAAAACTTTGATATGTGTTCTGGAATTTCATTATTACCTTATAGCGATCATGTATATCAACAAGCTCCTTATGAGGAAATAAATGAAGAAAAGTACAATGAACTAATGGCAGCAATGCCAGAAAGCATTGATTGGGACGATCTCGCAAGAGTCGAGATTGAAGATAATACAATCGGATCACAAGAACTCGCCTGTGTAGGTGGAGCCTGTGAACTATAGGAAAAAGTTATGACTGAAGTAAGCGAAAAAGAAGTACAAACTATTACTATGGATGATAAAGAGTATCGTTTAGATGAGGTGAGTGAAAAAGCGAAGTATCTTGTAGCACAAGTTCAAGATATGCAAGCACAAGCGAACCAAACACGAGCAAGGCTCGATCAAATCGAAGTAGGTATTCAAGGTTTTACTGGCTTGTTAAAACAAGAGTTAGAGAACCCTGCTGAAGATGAACCAGAAGTAGTGGAAGAGTAAAAAGAAAAAGGGACTGTAAAGTCCCTTTTTTATTACCAAGGTACTCCTGCTACGGTGGTTGGTGTTTTACTTTCTGTAATCTGAGCTGCAACAGCTGTTTCAACTGCCGTCTCATCAACATCAGCATGAGCTTTTACCCATGCAATTACATTTGCCTCTGTAAGTGAATCATATGCAATGTATCCACTTGCCGAAGCGTCTGGTGTAAAACCTACAGATCCGTAGTATCTACCATAATGTGTTACAGCACTATCTCCTGAGCCTACAACTTCTTCATCGGTTGCGTCCCAGTGTGCCACTATTACTCCTTTATCGGAGTCGTTATTATACTCGAGAGTATTGATTTTCCAAGTTACTGCCATTTTTTATCTCCTATGAAGCTGTGTAAGCTTTGCTTGGGTTATTATGAGGATTATTCCTCTAGTTGAGCGACTCGTTGTCGCAATTCTTGTATTTCTTTTACCAACAGAGGGACGATTTTTGAATAATCAACTCCCATCATATCTGTTGATTTGTCTCCCGAAGATACTGCATCGGGTACTACAGTAGCAAGCTCTTGAGCTATCATACCATAATCTTGATGAGTTCCATCTGATTTCCAATCAAACTGACGAACTTTTATATTATCTATTGCTGTTGATGCACTTCCAGCATCTTGTATATTATCTTTTAATCTTTGATCTGATGTAGTATTGTACGCTACACCATAAGCGCTAACTGCTACTGAACCTCTTTGAGTTCCTAAACCTCTAAAACTAAGAACAGTACCATTAGTGCTTAGTCTATTAAGTTCCATTACAGTGCCATTTCTTGCAGACTGCATTTCTCCATCTTGAAAAATAGAATGTCCAT
>Ga0181414_1000136_pt1 | contig 21859 bp, 28 predicted proteins | sample 37SPOviralmetaG_FD_130139 | JGI IMG/M metagenome (GOLD analysis project Ga0181414, IMG submission 130139) | Marine viral communities from the oligotrophic San Pedro Time Series (SPOT) site, San Pedro Channel, CA, USA - 37 SPOT_SRF_2012-11-28 | ecosystem: Environmental > Aquatic > Marine > Strait... | reverse complement strand
GGAATATACTATCTCTGACTGACGTGTAATATTCCATAGCCTCTGGTCTTCCGACGGATGCATCTAGAAGATACTCCTTATAATCGGAACAGTGTTTCTTTGCTTTTTCAAAAAATTTAGCATAATAATGCATTCCAATGTACATCGGTGACCTTATATGGTCATCAAAATATCCATTTGGGCAATTTGCCCCCGGATATGATTCTTCGGTTGACAAAGGTATATCTAATAATTTAATTATATCGTCTCTGTGTCCTAAATATATGTGGTCTTGAGGGTGATAAGGATAGTTCTTATTGTTGCCTATAATAAAAATTTTACTTTTTTGTGTAGAACCATCCAGATAAGTCAAAGTTTCCTGGTGTTTATTTGCCTGGAAGAAATCAAATACCTTATGAAAACTTTGTTTGTAGATGAACTCATCACTTCTAATTTTCATAACCCATTCCGATTTTGATGCAAGGACTCCATTTAGGGAAGAAATAATTTGAAGATTTATATTACCAGGACCAAAATGATCCGGCTTAGAGTTTCTTATGATAGATACGTTGCTGGGCAGTTCTGCGATGACGTTTTCGCCTTCCCACGTAGAAATAATAACGTTATCAACAAAACTAAGCTTTGAATATGCAATTGCTGTCTTGCCTGTGTTTGGCCAAATGCCTCCTTGGATTACTATATCCATTTCAGTCTCCTTTTATAATTCTATAACTATCTTCATCGAAGTGCTCCGTAGAAAACTCAAATAGCTCAGTATCTTCAAATGCTATCATTTGGTGCCTTTGGCCTGGGGGGACGTGCCAAGAGTCCCCTTTACATAGCACAATTTCTTCAGCATCGTCAATATTATCACAAAACGACCATTTTAATAATATTTTTCCACTTTGTATAAAGAATGTTTCATCTTTTTTCTTGTGGTAGTGCCAAGAACATTTTTTGTTTTTGACAAAATAAAGTAATTTTCCACAATATTTATCACTATTAGAGATCCATTTTTCAAAGCCCCAACCTTTAGGTACAAGCTTTATATCAGAAGAAGTCAACATCTTTACACCCTTTATCATCTATATATAGGTCTCCCGAAGGCTTTCCTAAAAACAAATGATGATATTTGACTCCCCAATTATCAAGTTGGTTTTTAGTTAATTCTTCGAACATCTCTATAGACTCTTTAATGTTGTTTGAGGTTCTTCCCATTCCTCTTGCAGTTTGAAAAATTATTTTCTCACCAGAATCAAAAAGCTTATTAATCTTAGATATTCTATCAAAAAAAGGTGTCGCTAACTCGTAGTTACCATCCGTCAAAGTACAAATAGTACCATCAATGTCAAATACATAAGTCACTTATATCTTCCTTTGATAAAACATATGTCCCAAAACTGGCTACTGACCTTGAAGAACACTTGTTTGCAACAAGTATAGCATGTTCTATATCCTGTTTTAATAAGAAACACAAACCAAAAACAGTAAGAAACACATCTCCTGCTCCGGAGACATCAAAAACCTCCACTGGATCTGTGGGGTATACTTTACCTTTGTGACTTGCACCTTTTGAACCTAAAGTTGTAATTATTTCGCAATTAATTGGCCTGCTTGTACACTCTTCATTTTCTTTTTCGTTAATCTTCATAAAACATTCAGAATAACAGGATAAATCTTTTTTCTTGGAATCCGCAAACAATAAAGTATTTCTAGATTTATAAAAGTCACAAATATATTTGCAATCAGATGGTCGTAAAAAACCTTTGTCATAATCACTAATGAATACAGCGTCAACATCTTCAGGTAATATACTTAAGTCTATAGAATTTATTTCTTGATATTCTCCCTGATCTACTCTCAAGAGATGTTGTTTAAATCTAGAATCTACAAACCTTCTTTTCGTTATTTGCTCTTTATGAGTAATGTGTATAACAGTACAACCAAATTGCTTAAGATTCTGGTATACGTTTGAAGACATTCCTGGAACAACCCTGGTTCTTTCCTCTTTAAACACCGGCACAGGAGCTTCAGGACTTAACCTATCACAAGAACCGTAATGATATACATCTTCACAGCTGTCACCGATTATTAATATTTTTAATTGTTTTAGTTGTAGAAAATCCATATATTTTATCAAAAAAAACAAGCTGGTTTGCATATTGCGAACCAACAACTTTTTTATCCTTGTAATCACTGCCCACTACCATTACATGTGGACTATATTTTTTAACTATTGATTCTAATTCTAATTCTGAATTGAAAAACACTACAGTATCAACATACCTTATAGCACTTAACATAGTAGCTCGTGTGCTTGAATTGTTTATAGGTCGCGAGGGTCCTTTGAGTTGTGATACTCTTTCGTCAGAATCGATAGCTACCATTAAGGTGTCCCCTAAAGAACTAGCATATTTTAGTAATTCTACATGACCGGGGTGCAGTATATCAAAACACCCGTTCACAAAAACTTTTTTCACTAAAGAGATCCTTTTGGTGTAACTACGTAATTTCCTTCACCGGTGGCGTCGATGCGCTTTATATTATGTGTTTCAGATAACAGTGAAAATATATGACTGCTATCAAAATCACACAACATATCTCGATTGATATTTCCCTGTCCAATACTCTTTAAGTGATTATCTAAGTTATCATTATCTTTCTCAAAAAGCCGGGCATCATCTATTAGTAAAACTGACTGTGAAAAATAAGGCGACTGTTTTATTTCCTCAATCTCTCTTATCAGTGGAACTCTTGAATGTGGATCGTCAGTTTCCATATATGTCTTTCTTTTTTCATCATTGCGGTCGCCCCCTGGAAAGTGTGCGTCTAGCCAATACAAACATGGGCCCGTAACTAGAGATACTGCATCTTTCATTTTGACTGATGAGTCTCCTGTTATTATATTTACTCTTGGGTCATGAGAAAATTTAGCTCGACATAAACTGGCTAGATCCTCTTCTATTTCAATTGATATTATTTCAGAAAACATAAACTGTCTTGCATGCTCTACTGCTTCACCATATAGTGTCCCTGTCTCAACAAATGAACTGAGTGAATACTGGTCTATCAAATTTTGTACGTTATAAGTTGTTAAATTTCCCATTTTATATTTTCTCTGATAACTTGTCGTACCAATATGATAAAAGGTCTTGAAGCGTTGTTTCAAGATCTATTTGTGGTGCCCAGTTTGTTAATTCTTTTAAATTTGATGAGTCTCCATGTTGGTAATGTATATCTATTGGTCTGTAAAACGGCTGATGGATTTTTTGTTTTACCCCTTCAAGGCCAGATAATTCAATTAACTTATCTGTAAAAACCTGCATTTTGTGAGGCGTGTCCCCACAAACATTGAAGACCTTACCATTACATGAATCTGACATCATGGCCAAATAGTATGCATTCACTGTATCTCTAACGTCTACAACTACCCTGACAGACTGTAAGTTGCCTATTAATAATTCTTTGCTTTGCATTCCATGCATCATTCTAGCAATTTGGAATGCATCCGATGATATTGAAAAATTCTTTCCTCTTCTTGGGCCAGTGTGAGAAAAAGCTCTCGTTACAAAACCTTTAATTTTTCCGTTTTCCATTCTTTCCTGCATATACAGATCAGTGGCCACTTTTGAAGCACCATAAGGATTCGCCGGTAGCAAAGTATCTGTTGTTAAAATTTTTCTACCATCTTGGCCAACGTTTCCATACACTTCTGATGTTGAACAAAACATAATTTTACAATCAGGTTGGTTATCTTGTATAGCCTGCATCAAGTTTGCAGAGCCCATAATATTATCCTCGAAGGTTCCTAGAGGATCTACAAAACTAGTAGGAGGGTGAGACTGAGCAGCAAGGTGAAATACCCCATCAAATTTGTGTTCTTTAAACACTCTGTCAAGAACTCTCAAGTTTCTTAAGTCTCCATATATGAAATCAATATCTCTATAAACTTCATCCGACACTACATCTCTAATGTCATTCTCGCGGCCGTTACTACACCTTACAAGGCCGGCAATCTCATGGCCTTGGGAATGTAACAAATTAGCCATGTGTGGGCCTGCAAAGCCTGTTATTCCTGTAATTAAAAACTTCATTTTATTCTCCTAACTTATAAATAAATATTGATTTCTGGCTAAGTCTTCTAGCCAACTAAAATTTTCTGTATAACTTCTATCACTATTGTTCCTAGAATATATCGTAGGTATGCAATTTAAATCTATTTTTTCAAAAAGATAAAATGTAGACGTGGATACTGTATCTATTCTACTAGCATTTTCAAATATTTTTAACCAATCAAATACAGAATATTCTGGACTCATGAACATTTCTACTCTTTTTTCTGGAAATGGAGTATGAATTTCTTTTTCTAATACTTCTTTCCATTTTGGTGGCGTTCCGAAATTTTTATTAACAACGTGATATTTAGCATTCTCAAGGTCCAGTTCCGCATATAATTTTTGCTCTTTTTCTTTATTTCTAATAATTTGAAAATAATCTTGCCAGTTATGATGAGTTAAGCCACACATACTAAATTTTCCATGCATATTAGCTGCATCATGACTACTATTATTTAAAATTTTTTGACCCGAAGTGGAGAAAAAAGATCTCCTAAGTGGAACATGTACATACTCTGAAGTCTCTATAACTTCTTTTGATTGCAAAGCAGTCAATTCAAAATACTTATCTTTATGCTTAAAATCTGAAGTTATGTCTACAAACTCAAATCCCTCCGTCTTTATACATTCTGAAAGATTAGCGTAAACTGGCTCAACGGGCCAAATTAATTCATATCCTAATGAACTGAAGTGGCTGCCAATCTTGCATGCTAACAGTATATCCCCCAATCCACAAGACTGCTCTATAAAACACAGCTTTTGCATTAGATTTTACCCTCAGAAATTAAACTTTCAACAAAATTAAAAATATTATATTTTGTATAGTATAACTTTTTTGCTTCCAACAACTGTGGAGCGCGTTCTATATAATTATCATTATTGTATATGTCTACAACTTGTTCTACTGTTTGCTCTATAGGGCCAGAAAAGTCTAAACTTATAAAAGACTTTTCAGGATATATCTCTGACGCGTTGGTGCACCCATGATATATCGGGACGGTGTTACAGACTGTACAATCAAAAAACTTCTCTGTCAGATAATTATCATAATTTGAATTTTCTATTGCTATCGAATATTCATAGCTTGCTATGCCTTCTGATTTGTTGTGTGGCGAACCTTTGTATCTGGAGTCTTCAAGTTTCCAACCTCTTCCAAAGAAATGAATGTCCAAGTCAGTCTCCAGTAGCCCGCGAAATAAAGAATGTCTTTTCATATAGTTCTTTTTATGACCATAGTTCGAAGAAATTATGGACATCCTATTATTTTTTATAAATTCATTTTCTTGATAAAAACTGTGGTGGTCGGTAGATTGTGTAAACATGAACAATGGGTGTACTATGGTGTTACTACCGGAGAACATTTCATGATTTTGACACACCACATATTTACAAAATTTATTTAAATCTCTTTGCCAGTTCGTAGACCATTCAGGCTCCAAGGTGAAGCCTATTGTTTTTTTAGGGTTTCTAAAAAATTTACTGAAATCGTGGCCACGAAACCCCCCTAAGACAAGTAAATATTCATAATCTACCGGATCTAATTCGAACTTTTCACCTATTGGCCAGTTTCTGACTGCTCTGTCTGCTACAGTGGGATCATAAATTTCATCCCAATTGCAAATAATCCATATTTTTGTTTTTGACATTGTTTACCTCAACATTGATTTTAAACTTTGATATTTATTTTCCCGGGCAGCTAAAACTGACCCATGACTTGTTATTGCTTTGCCCCAATAAACTTGAAAATTAAGATCTTTAAATCTATCATTCAGCTCCCAATCGAATGCTTGTTCAATAATTGGATTATCAATTAAGTCTTTATGTAACTTTTCTATTGTTTTCTTTTTATATAATACAGTACATAGTCCATTTGTTGAAGGATATTCTTTCTTAAAGAAAACATCACTATTATCACCATGTCTTAAACCAGCTTCTCCCATGAATATACAATCGAAATCAACACTATTATCGTTACAATGTAATATAATGTTATTTATATACTCTACAGGATCCTGTTTGAATATAACATCGTCTTCTAGGACTAAAAAATATTCGCCGGGTAATTCTACAATTTTTGAAAAACATTTTTTAAACTTCATACACAAAGACATTTCAGGCATAGAAAACGACCTATTGAATTTGTCCCTGTACGCATCGGTATCAAAATTATTTTTAATAATGTCTTCTGTTAACTCTTCTCTATCATATTCTTCAATGAATTCATATTCTATATGTGGGAACCATTTTGCCATTTCCATGGTCATGTGTCTCCACCTTTCATCATTTTTTGTATAATGTATAATGTAGACTTTACTTAACATTCTCTTTCATCCAATTTTCAAGTTGAACCTTTGAAGACCAATTCAAAAATAATCTTGCCTTGCTGGAATCTGATAATGTTACTCTTGACTCTGCTGGTCTGGGTGGGATATGTCTATAGGGCCCGTTGACCATCCTTACTATATCTAGAATATTGTGATTTGTGCCTGTTCCTATATTGAAGGTTTCGCCAACACACTTTTTGTTTAATAAATCTGAGGCTAATATATTGGCATTCACAACATCTGATACATGTGTAAAGTCTCTTCTTTGCAAACCATCTCCAACAACTGTCATTTCTTTTCCTTCGAGCTTTTGCCTCATAAAAAGGCCGATGACTGGTGCGTATTGACCTCTTAGTGGCTGTCTTTCCCCATAGACATTAAAGTATCTGAACACGACCGTTTCTAGTTCAAATAAGTTAGTATACATTTTACAAAGCTCTTCGCCGGAGGTTTTTGTTACAGAGTATGGATTTAAACAATCATTGGGCATCGTCTCTCTTAAAGGTGGAATATTCTTCAAACCATAAGCAGAAGAAGTAGAACTATAGATTACCCTCTTTACTCCTGCTTCTCGGGCACACTGAAGTACAGTACAGGTTCCAACAACGTTTGTTTTACTAGCTAGAATTGGGTTTAAAAGTGCAGGCTGGATTCTAGCTTCTGCTGCTAGGTGAAAAACCACGTCTATTGAATCAAAAAGGGGTCTCATAGAATCATAATCACAAATATCTATTTTATGATTAGATGTGTCATCTCTCCAATAAAAAGAATCATGAGCATCTGAAGATTCATTATCTACTACTGTAACTTGATGACCCTGTTGTATTAAGCAATCTACCAAGTTTGATCCAATGAAGCCGGCGCCGCCGGTTACTAAGTATTTCATATTTATTCCCTCATCAAGTTTTTTATTTTATCATGCCACCAGCTGATTTTTATTTTTCCTAAATCATATTTAGTCTTTAGCATATTTTCGTAGAAAGAATTTAATGACTGCTCTGTTACTTCTTTCCAACTATCAACAAAATATATAGGCAAATCTTCAAAATAAGACATACCTGGAGACCTTTTAACAATTGGAATTGTCTTTAAATAAAGAGCTTCCCAAGTCCTATGACAGTCTAGGCCGTTTCCTCTTGGGGAAATTACAAATTTATGAGATGCCAATTCAAAATAAAATTGTTCTAGTGCTAAACTTGAAGCTTTATTTACCCAAGTAGAATCAGAAAACATATCCCACACTTTCTTTCTTTCTTGAGGATAAGTATTTATGTTGAAATTCATGTAAACTAAGCCGGCTTTTTGAGTGTGAAAGCTGCCAATTCTTTCTATTATCTGTGCCTTTTGAAGCGCACTTGGTACTACTGAAGCGTATTCTCCAAAGTTTGAGGCATGTGAATCTCTTGTTCTCATGTTTTCTAGCCCAATTGGTATTGGCAGTACACTGTCCTTTTTACACTCTTTATTTTGTGCAAACCAGTATTTATGTTTGGGGCCGATATTTAGCATCTCGTCTGTTATGGGATAATCACTATTGTGTGTCACAAAAATATCTCTATAAGTATTTGAATATCTTTTAATGAAATCTGTCTTGCAAAAAGTAGCTTTGGTTTCTTCACAAATATCAATAAACTTATTTCCTGTGATAAAATCGTCAAACGATATATCTGTACTTTGAAAAAAATTCTTCACAGTAGACTCACAAAATTATCTCTATATTTTATAAATGCCTCTACTTTTTCAGCTGAAAATACTGTTCTCATAATTGTCACCATATCTTGCCAGACCTGGCCCTCCCAAGGTCTACGATGTATGTGTATATCTATTATCTTTGTGCTTTTACAATAATTAAATGTTTGAGACCAGTTACCTCTATCTATTCTATAATTTCTAAAACCTAGGCTATTACCTCCTCTAGTAATCATTTGACACTGATCTGGATAATACTTACTTTGAAAAACACCATTTGTCAATAACCACTCATCTAGATTCCAGCCCTTTTCCCATGTAGAATCTTTAGTTAGATGCTTTTTCATAACTAAAGATAAACTGTCTCTTATATTTCCCTTATCAAAGCCTATGACTTCTCTCCATATTTCAGAACTCATGCCAATGTTACCCATTTTTAAACGTGTATAATTAAGCTCATCGGGGTCGAAAATATGAATATTTTTTGTATAATCCTGTTGGTTAAACCACATAAAATCAACAGGAATTTTATCAATATCATCTGTCATTAAATAATCATCCGAAGAGAATCGGTCTGATGCGGCCGCAAAGAGTCTAGATAATTGTGCAATATTACATGTCCTAAACTCCTGTATGTGTTTTAAATTTTCTATTACTGCTCCCTCTGATTCTGTCATTGGAATTACTAATTCTTTAAGTTTCGGATTAAAATTTTCATCTACAACCATTATAAATGGAATGTAACCTATATCAACCCAAAATGCCGCAGTTATAGGTGCAAGAAACAAATAATCAGGATTTGAATCAACGGAAAGAATTGAATACTTATTCATTATAAAACCTCATGTTTCCAAACTTGGACTCGCGGGCGCTCAAGACAATTTTGTTTTCATCAACATTGTAATTATTATCATGAACTTTAAACGTTTGCCAGTCTCCATATTTAGCTTGCAAAACAGGATTGTAAAAGTTGTGTCTATAATGTTTATGTATTAGTAAAGAATAAACTGATTGGTCTTGTCTGTGTTCTTTACAGGGCATAGTTTCTCCATCAGGATTCTTTACTGATGTATTAGGTAGTGCAATGTCTGGGTCTAACATGTATTCATGCATTTCCTCAACAAAATCTATGTTTTTCTTTAAATTTGAATAGGCCTGAAAGCCTGCCCAGTATTGCATCATATTTTTTGCTGATTCTGCTTTCATTTTTTTGAAACACCTGTCAGTAGTCCAATACTGATTCGTCAACCTGTTATCGTTGTAAGGTAAAAAAAGAGCATCATCAACTAAATTTTCATGAAGATTATCTTTCTTTACAAAAGCATTTGTTGCATCTGAATATATAATTCCCTTGGAAATTGGTAAAGCATCTTTAATTGCGAATGTTTTATAATAAAATACGGTAGGCTCGTAAGCGTGATCACATGAAAAAGGAACTTTTTTTAAAATAATGTTTTTGGATTCAATTGCTTGCAAAGCTTTCACTGTTTCTTCATTTAAATTAAAATAATATAAAAAAACAGTTTGGTTATAGGAATTCTTTCTATAGCTGTTTATTAAATTTAATGCATTTTTTACATATTTTTGATTTGTTACTGTGCAAAGATCCACTTATGAAGCCTTGTTCTGTTTTTGCCTTTCTTGATAAAGGTTCATATAGTTAGTAAAAATTTCTCTTTCATGTACCTTTTTCCAAGAATCATGCTCTGGGTTTGTGGACATGCCTGTTGGGTTAAAATAATAAACGCCCAACACTTCTGGGTGCTTCATGAACTTTGATCCTCCGAAGGCGCAACGCAACCAAAAGTCCCAATCGCCGGCGGACTTGTAATACTGATTAAAGTATCCGTGCTTTTCATGTATGCTGCTTTTCCACATGGGATTATTATGCGGTAAGTTGCCCCTAAGCATAGCTTCTACAGAAAATTGCTCAAAGTTATATTTTTGTGTATCACTAGTAACATCTTCAAACATTATGTTTGGCTCATGAGTTATGTACGAGTCATTGTAAACTAGTTCAACATCAGGGTTATTGTAAAGCATTGCTGCTTGCTTTTCTAGGCCGTCGATGGAGCGTCTATCATCGCAGTTTACATTTGTAATATACTCGCCAGTGGACATTTTGATACCTTTATTCCAAGTATCATATATTCCGGGGTCTTCAGCCATTCTTTCGTAGATAATATTTTCTGGATATTTTTCTTTATACTTTAGTATGACTTCTTCTTCATAATCAAAACCTGGCTTATTTGCATTTAAAATAATCCATTCACATTTTGAAAATACGCTTTGACGGGTAATGTCTTCCATTAATTGATCAATATAGTCTTCTGCTCTAAAAACTGAAGTTATCAATGAGATTTTTGGCAACAGTTCTGTATCTAGCGGTGCCAACATTTGAATCCTTTCCTGACCAAGCAGACAATCACCCATCTTTTCCAAAATTGCTTGCTCAGAGTGTGTCTCTTTTATCTTCGAAGAAAGAACTTTAGCCCATTTTTTATACATACCATGGTTTTTATAAACCTTTCTAATCTGATGTTTGAAGGAATTTTTCTTTGGAAAAGCCCAAAAAGAACCTTCTGATAAGATATCTTTCCAAACGGCGTTTTTTGGGATTTCCTTCAACTCATAATCAACTCTAGCAAAGAGCTTCTTTTCTCTAGTTTTTCCACTTTCCTTCAGGGGACCTCTTAAAAACTCTGTATGTGCAGACCAGTCTGTTGCAACGATTGGCAATCCAGAGTATGCCGCTTCAAACATTGGTAACCCATAGCCTTCTCCATGCGTGGTAGTAACAAATGCGTGTACATCATCTCGAAGATACAAAGAGTGTACTTCACTCTCTTCGAGATCTCCATGTAAAAGATATACTTTGCACTTCCTGTCTTTGTAATTTAAAAGAACCCTTTTTAAGTGATTGACTGTTTGTTCACTATCAATAGAGCCGCCACGCGAGCGTGCGGTTTTTAAAATTAGACCAACATTTTCATCTTTAAATTCTTCAACAAACCATTGAATCATGTTCTCAATATTTTTTCTTGGGCCCAATAGACCAACAGAAAGAAAATTAAAATCTGTTTCTGTTTTAAAATCTAGTGATTTTGGCTCTATATTCTTTACAGGATAAGGAACTACATCTACTGGACTGTTGCATTGCAAAATCGTTTTTTGCTGAGTTTGATTATTTAACATCTCATAGCTTGTTTTTATAAATCCAGATTTCGCATGCTCTGACGGAACTATTATTTTATCAATGCCTTTGTGTGTCCTAATTAGCCATTCTGGAGAGACCCTATCTGTTTCTATTCCTGCTGTGACGCATACAGAGTACGGTGCTTTCTTCTCAAACTCAGAGGGGATTCCAACATGTATCTGAACATCAAACTCTGGGTTATCACCTGATTCTTGAGCATACCTAGCAAGATTGAAAATAGATTGATCTATTTGACTCTTTAGTGAATCTGTTAAAGAACAGGCCCACGATGTAGCTCCCCAGTTTAATGGATTCGTGTAAATGTGAACTCCATCTAGTAACATTAGTGATTTAAAAACTAGTCGGGAATGTTCTCCATAGCCAGACTGAGTTAAGATTGGTGCTTCTAATAATATCTTCATTATAATTCTGTAAAACTCCAGTGTTTGTAATTTTTTCTATCTTCCCACGAACCACACTCTTCAATTAAATCATCAAAAGTGTTTTCCCATGAGTCAGCATACTGCTCAAAGCCATAGTTTGCTAGAACATGCTCTCTTCCTTTTTTGCCCATTAACTCTCTGTCTTCTTTCGAGAGGTGATAAAATTTCTCTAATGCGCCGACTACGGCCTCTTCACTAAGCCTGTCTTCATATATGTATGGAACATCCTGAGATCCTATAATAGCTTTAGAGGTGGGTTCTAGTCCAATTCCAAACCAATCTTCCCCATTTGTAACCTGCTCTTGCAACCCCCCTGTCATATTAACAATTATTGGTGTTTCTGAAGCTAATGATTCAAGAGTTGCAAGGCCGAAGCCTTCCGCGTCAGAGATGTTTATTGTGCAATCAGCGGCGCTGTAAACTTTTGCCAAATCTTCCGGAGGCATCTTTTGTGTTGACAAAAGAACTTCTCCATTACCTAGCCCTAGTTCATACATGATCGCTTCAAGATCCTGGCCGTTGGGGTCTCTTGGTTCAGTATGCATAATAAGTGTTGCTTTGTCGTGACCAACTTTATCTAAAAATTTCTTAAACCAAAAGATTAAAGATCCTGACTGTTTTCTTCGAGCGTTTCTATTATTCCAGAAAAATATAGTTTTATTTTTATGATCTTTAGATACTTTTTGTCTGATTTCTTCTATTTCTTTTTCAGTTTTTTTACAAAAAATGTGCACATCAACAGTATGTGGTATACGAATACACTTAACATCAGGCGAAACTGTGCGAACTATATCGTCTGTAACTTTACTAATGGTAGCAATCACGTCATTAGAATCATAATATTTCTTGTTGAAATTAGGGTAAGGGTAATTATCCCAAACATGATAATAAATCATTGGTATATTTTTTCGTATTTCCGAGGACATACTCCAAAGCCAAACATAAAATCTTGGATCTGTCATAAACCATAAAGCATCAGGTTTATAAGTTGAGATAATTTCTCTAATTATGTTTTCGTTACCATACCCATCTACTGGCTTTATAACCCAATCTTCACCATAAGGTTCAACCTTTTGAAGTCTATAATCTTGATGTTTGATTGCACCTGCCAAGCAGAAAAACTTATATTTTCCTGTTCTCAGCATAGCTTCTATCATATATTTTGTTTGAGTACCTACACCAGAAGGCACGAGCGGAGAGTCCGCTATTACTAGTATTTTCTTTTTTTCAGTCATTGACAATGTTCCGTTTTATAAAATTTGCAGTATTTACAACTAAGCCGATTCTTTATTTTAATACCTTTCTCTATGTTTATAACAGCATTTTCTAATACTTTTAAGGAGTTTTCAATCTTTGTTTGGCCCGAAGTAACTCTAATTATTTCTACATTGTCTTTTTTTGCGGTTCTTTTTAATAGTGCAAAATATGTTTCTATATTTTTTGGATCAATATTGTGCTTTTTTGCGTAATAATTCTTATAGTATGTCAATTGGTAAGTTGTCATTGGGTCAGTTCTCTTTCTAGAATTCCAGCCCCAAGAACATGTTTTCCAGTCAATAATGTGATGTTTTCCATCTGGCGTTTTGATTGTTAGATCAATAAAACCCTTAAAGTTTTTTCCATAAGATTGAAACTCTGTAATAGGCTCTAAAAGTTCTTCTTCGACTGAAACAATTTCAAAATCTGTAAAGTATTCTTTAAGCGATGGCACAATCTTTTCACAGATGGGCCTGGCTTGCGTGCGCATATCACTAATCAAATCATGGTTAAGAACTTTACCTTGTTCTTTAAGTAAAGTCAATTCCCTAACAAAAGAAGCTTCAAATACATCTATCGCTGATTTTGTTTGGTCTGGAACAGTAATTTCACATGCTTCATGAATTGCCGATCCAAAGGCTGTAAATTCGTTACCTTCAAAATATGGTACTTTATCAATATGTATTAACTTGTGTCGGTGAGGACACTCTTTCCAGTTTTTAAGCTCTGAAAAACTTATTCTTTTTATTTCGGACATTATTATTTTCTTTTTTCTGTTTGCTTACTTTAAGGTATCAGATTTTCTATTATTTGTCAAGATTTTTTTGTACGAGCTGTGCGAGAACGCTTTGCCGGTGCAGGCGAAGCTTTCTTTGTTTGTTTCTTCGCGATTTGATAAACCCATGTACCGGTGGCAACATACTTAGATTTACTTATATTAGAAATCTTTTTGTCTGGTGCTGAGATTAAAATTACTTTTCCTATTAAGTCACTTGGTATAAGCCTTTTATGGTCAAGTTTATAAATTAATTTATCTTCAATGGCAAATTTTCTTTGGTCGATTGATACCACAATCTTTAATAAGTTATCTTCTAGTATTACTTCTTCTTTAAACATTTTTTTTATCCTCTTTTTTATATTAACTCTGAGAGTTTTTTAAATAATTCTGGGCTGATTTTCTTTATTCGCGAGATGTCTCTTTTCATAAAAAAGGCCTCAAAACCATTTGCAAAGTATTCCCTAATGGATGTTGCAGCGTACGCTGAGTAAAACAAATTAGTTGTCACTGAGGCTAAGATTTTGTATCCAACTTGTTTATACAAAAACATATCAAACTTTTCTACATAATTTATATTTAAAAAATTTTCTAGATTGTTTTCAAATCCGTGATTTTTTAATCTTATCCACATTTCTTTTCTTTTTTGTAAAAATTCATTTTTTATTTTGTTATCTGAATATATCTGACCAGTGAAAATTTCTTCTACTGAGTGTGCTACTTCATGTATCAAATCGTCCAATAAGTCTTCTTCGGAATCTTGTTTATTTGTTACATATATTGATGAATCTTTGTACAATGCTTGTATTTCTCTATTATTCAATTCAGGATATTGCCCTATGTATATAAAATCAATATTTGACAACAACCCTTTAGGCACCATTAGAAACATTTTTTCTATAACTTTTTTTACTGAAACATCTTTGCTTGGCTTATCCTTTATTTGTACACTAATTCCATGGATCGTAAAGCTATTGTTTGCGGCTTGTTTATTCTTTATGTATTCCCTGTTTGCCATCCATATACTCCGTGTCCTTAAGGGCCTGTGTGTACCCATTGATCCAGTTCTCTTCCGCTAAGGCCAGTAGAAATTCAGGAAACTGCTCAGAAAATACATCGATTATATTTTCTATAGTGATTTCATCATTTTCTGGATTTAATTTGTTTCCAACATAATTTACAATTATTTCTTTTAATTCTGACTCGGTCGGAACAACTTGTTTTAATAGATTTAAATTTTTCATAACTTGGTTGCTGCAATAGTTGCAACTTTTGAACGCTCTCCCTTTAAAAGTGTAACATGACCGGTTAATTCTTCATACTTTAATCTTTCGACCACATAAGAGAGGCCATTATTTGTTGCATCAATATACACATTGTCTATCTGTTCTATATCTCCAGTGAGCACTATTTTTGTGCCTTCTCCGACCCTTGTAAGTACTGTTTTAATTTCATGTTGTGTCATATTTTGAACTTCATCTATAACAATAAAAGCATTAGATATAGATCTTCCTCTTATAAAAGTCATAGCCTCTACCTCTATTTGCCCTTTCTCCATATACAGTTCTAACGTCGCTTTATCATCTCCCATAAGAAACTGTAAATTATCTTGAATGGGCGCGAGCCATGGCAGCATTTTTTCTTCCATTGAACCTGGTAAAAAACCTATATCTTTTCCAACTGGCTCTACTGGTTTGGTGACTACAATTTTCTTATACATACAATTTTGTCCAAATGTTTGCTCAAGTCCGGCGGCAAGAGCCAAAAGAGTTTTACCTGATCCGGCCTTGCCAACTAAAGATACAACAGGAATTTTTGGGTTCAATAGTAAATCAAAAGCAAATTGTTGTTCTTTGTTTCTTGGCTCCGTACTCCAAATTCTTTTGTTGCTTTTTACTATTCTTTGAAGTGGCTTATTGTAGTTTTCAAATCTTGCAAGTGCAGTTTTTTTATCATTCGAATTTGAAATTAACATAACAAACTGATTTGGGAAAACACTGTATTCTTCTTGATTTATCCATATCTCGGAGCCGGCATAGAATCGATCAATCTCTTGCTCGTCAACTAAGATTTCTGCCCTACCTGAATAAAGTCCCTCTGCCTTGTCCAGTACTTGCTCTGCTTGGTAATCTTCTGTCAAGAGACCCAAAGAGTCACACTTAACTCTCATGTTTATATCGCGGGATACAACAACAACTTTTCGAGACTTAGGAGCTACCTCTTGTTCCGACAAGGCAGTTGCTATAATTTGGTTGTCCGAGTCTTCTAAGTCTAAATCGTCCGGTAAACACAATGGATTGTATGACGAAACTCTCACTATGCCCATACCCTTTTCAATTCTTACACCCTTAGAAAGACTACCTTTGTCCCTAAGTGCATCCAAATTTCTTATAATTGATCTTGCTTGAGAGCCTACAGAATCTTGTCTTTTTTTGTGCTTATCAATTTCTTCTAGTACTTTTAATGGTATTACAATATCATTGTTACCGAAACAATTAATGCAATTTGAATCAGTTAAGTAAACACTAGTATCTAAAACGTATGTCTTTTTAGCCAAAACGTGTCCTTTTTGTTCTATATTAGCATTATTAATTAGATTTTTTAGTGATTTTTACCCACTTAGTAGGAACCTTTTTGAAAATTATAGATTCTACTTTTTTAGAGTTTGTGGGTTTTTCAACCTTATGATTCTCTATAATCGTATTTTGACCTGGGCCGCATATAGCGATTACAGCTATAGTCAAGCCAGTTAAAACCAGATTCATTTTCATTCTCCTTTTGAAAATAATATTTTTTCATATATACTTATTATATATGGACAAGAAAAGCACTATTTTATGTATTTTATTTTCTTTTTTATTTTATAGCTGCACTACTATAAACCTTGAGAGAAAAATTGATCCTCCAATTAAAAGCTTTGTAAAAGTTTATCATTCCATAACCATTTCAAAATGTACAAAAGCTTTTGAAAAGATGTGTCCAGTTGGAGATTATCAATCTATGGGAAGTGGAATTATAATGGATATTCTAAAAGAACAGACAATTGTAATCACTGCTGGTCATGTTTGTGATTCTGAGGTTGATACCAATAAAATTTCTGAATTTTTGCAAACTTTGCACGTTTTGGACCATAAAGGCCAAGAACACGAAGCTCATGTAATGATGGCGACTCAAGATAATTCAAAAGGATCTGTTGATATGTGTGCATTGTGGGTGCCAACCTTAAAAGAGAAAGGTGTAAAATTTTCTATGTTCAGACCAAGAGTTGGTCAAGAACTCTATTATATGGGGGCACCTCAAGGCATTTACCATCCTCCTGTTGTGCCCTTGTTAAGTGGATTGTATAATGGACAACTTGATGCATCAAATGCCCTGATATCGATTCCAGCGACTGGTGGGTCTTCTGGTTCTGCAGTGATGGATTTAAACAATAAGGTTGTCGGGGTCTTGTGGGCAGCCCATCATTTCAATCATATTTCTATTATGACTAATTGGGATGCATCTGCTCTATTTTTATGGAAAGTTATTCAAATGTATGAGGGCAAGAAAAACATTACTCTTCCTCCGATAAAGAATTAATTTTTTCTATTTTTTTTTGTATCATCAATCTAAGGCGACTGGCAAAATGAGTTTTCCCGGCTTGTTCAGCTCTCTGAATTGAGGCCTCGATTTCCATAATTTCTGTTTTTATTTTTTGTAATCTATTTTGTATTGTTCTCAATGATGGCATTATAATGTTCCTTTACTTTTTTTTATATACCACATAAACCTTATACCTTAATGATGTTCCATCAAAGCCAAGTCCAGGTGGTGGTGCAGATGGACTAAAAAAAACATCATCTACATTTCTATCTCTCAAAAGAGAATTTAAAAATTTTATAGAAATAATTTCTAAGGTAAACCTATAGGTATTTTCCATTTTATTAAATTTTTTATGATTCTTTAATTCTGCAATTTCTGGAGAGTTCTTAAGATGCTTACTGATTACCGCTCTTGACTCTTCTAATGTAACATCTCTTTTTTCTTTCATTTAAATAATCTCGTCTATTAACCCATATTGTAAACACTTTTCTGCTTCCCACCACAAATCATGCTTAAGAATGTTATCCATTTCTTTTTTTGGTATCTTTGTGTGTTCTTTATAAATGTTCTTTATCTTTTCCATTAACATTTCAGAATTTTGCATATCATCTTGCATTTCTTGAAACTTGCCCCACATTACACCAGATAACTGATGAACTAGCATACAAGAATTTCTGTGCATCATTCTGTGGGCGCCAACACAAGACATTAACGTAGCTGCTGACGCTGCGCAGCCATCAATTACAGTATGAACTGGAATTTTTGAATTCTTAATGTAATCTACTGCTGCTAAGCCTGCAAATACTGACCCGCCATAGCTGTTTATATGCAATATAATTGGAGGCGGCTCATATTCGAGTGGTGTTGTTTTTGAAATCATATTAACATTTAAACTAAAAATGTTCTTATTTAACTGCAAGATCTTAGGCCTGGTTACACCAGAATAAAAATATATCCTATTATGCAAGGTATCTACAATATTATTGTCAGTCGACGCGTGTGCTTTTGTCTCTGATGCATATTCATGCACGGACATTGGTTCTGGTGTTGCTTCTTCCTTGGTCTCGCCCCAGAAATAATCTTTCATTATTCACCCTTGATTTGTTGAAGGATAAGGTTTCTAAGTTCCTTAAGTTCCTTAATTGCAGTCATTGACGCTTTTCTGACTCTTCTGCCGGCAGATGCATTGCCTTCTTCGCACTTTTGTGCATCGTCTTCTGAAGCTGCCAGTTCTTCTAGAATTGTCTTTAATCTTTCTGTGATCATATTTTTCTCCTTTTAGAAAGTTAAGTGGGCCCACCTGGACTTGAACCAGGAACCGACGGTTTATGAGACCGTAGCTCTAACCAATTGAGCTATGAGCCCTTATACTTAATTTATATCATAGCTCACAAGTAAGTTTCAATTAATTTTTTTCTTATAGTGTTTCTTATGCCAGGATTAACCTTCAAAACCTGTGGCATAACATTATGCCTGACATGGTTTCTCATAAAATTGGTTTTTTGGTTTGACGGATCTTCGGCCCATAGAATCTCTTTTCTGTCTGCATAATCTATTATTGCTTTTTTAGAGGTCATAAGAAAAGGTCTGAATATATTTTGATTTCTTTGAAAGGGGATTAATTTACTTTGCCCATGAAAACTGGACATTAGCCAAGTCTCTACGCAATCGTCGAGATGATGACAAGTAATAGTATAGTTGCTGCCAACGCGCTGCAGGAAATCATATCTTTCGTCTCTCCAAAACTCTTCCAATGAGCGCTTACCTTTTCGGCCGTGCACTCTACCAATAAATAGACTTAAACTATTATCAGAAGCGAACTTTTCTACAAATTTCTCAGCTTTGTGGGAATGTTGAGTGTCATGATTAAAATACGCAAGATTAACTTTTCTTCTTCCTTGCATAAGAAAGTGTATGAACACCATAGAGTCTATACCGCCTGAACAGGCTACAGTTACAGTTGACGGTATTTTACCAATAATCCTAATCATGATATTATTATTAGCACATTACTATTTTATTGTCAAGTATTTTTTACCACTTTCTACAAGACCAGTATCTAGCTTTAGTCTTTGGGCCCGGATTTTTACAATTATGACGAGCACGGAAAGATTTTCTGCGCTTGGGGTTTGACTTTTTGATTCTCATATTCGGGTCACCAAAATTAACTTTTTTAATGTTTCCGGTTTTAGGATCTTTAACAAAAACCTTAAACTTCTTAACATCTCCGCGCATTGGCTTGTTAAGTTTGACTTTTCTACCCCTGTATTCTGCCTCTGACAGCATTTCTGAACAGTCACATGATGCATCTACCATAACTTCATACAAACACTCAGGACAAGCCATTTCTCCGTCTTCTGTAATAGCTCCTTGTAAAATTTCGTGAAGGTCATGATACACATCAACTTCACATATATATTGCTCTTCTAGCATTTCTTCTTCTAGTTGGCCGCGGTCTCTAGCCACGTCGCCTGCGACATAGCGTGCTGCCGAAGACATATAATCTCCTGCTTTAGTTATTTTTGTTTCAAGCCATTCGGGCAGATCATCTGTGTCCTGTACCATATCGAGAAGCACCTTTGCATCCGCTATAAGATGTGCCAAGGTTGTACGATGCATTTTTGCTTCTTCGCAACCATGACCCTCGTTTATATTTATATTTATTTTTTTCATTTCATCATCCCCTTAATGATTGTTATTATTGTTTCTTTAGTTACTTCTTCTAATGAGGAAGTTTTTAAAACATTTTTTTTCATCAACTCTTCTACTGTCTTAGAAACTATATCTAGATCGCGGCGCCAGCCTACTTTGTCAAAGTGTTTATCATCTCCAGCAAAAGGACCAGGAGAATCTTTAGTTATTGTTTTGTTGATATATCTAGAATATACAGAAACAACATATTTTCCTTCAAATGCAAATGCTATGTTGCATGCGCCACTGGCCTGGCCGCCTTTCATCCAAACACCCTCAGGACCTGACCTATATATTCCGGTGTTTTGGAGCCAACCTTTTCCTCCCTTATATTGGGTTGTTGTCCTTTCTTTTGTTATTTTAATTATTCTATCAAAAGCATCTTTGTGTTGATTATAATATTGTTCTTCTTCGGTGTCATTAAAATTTCCGGTGTCTACTCTTGCTAAAGCAGCAAAAAGTTTAAATTGATCCAAAGGAGATTGTTGGTTTCTGACGCTGCCGAACCTGAACATACCATTATTAATGCCAAACATTTTAGCCACCTTCTTTACATCATCCTCGTCAATAACCCCTATTTTCGGCCGATCCCCCTTTCTGTAGTGTGGGTGTTTAGTTTTTGTTTTACCAGTTTTGGGGTCTTTATAAGTGTATTTCTTTATACCCGTTAAAGACCTGTTGACTCTATTTGAATCTGCACCGGTATAAGGAGGCATCCTATTTGCGTATGCCAAGAGACCGCGAAGTTCCCCATCGTCAAGTTGTCTTTTTTTGTCGTTTTCAAATTTTATTAATTGAACAAGACCAGCCATAGTTTTATTGCTAGATGCTCCATAGAACTTTTTATCCTTATTGTGGGAATCGATAATTTTCCCATCGATAGTTCCTACAACATATCCAAAACGAGAAGAACCAGATTGTTTTAATAAGTCTATAATTGATTCTTCAACACTTGAATTAGTCGATGGAGCTTTTTTCGTATTTGTTCCGAGCTTTTTTGTTACAAGTTTTGAGATTTTTGCTTGTCTTTGCTTATAAGCAGGAGATTTTTTGAATCCTTGAAGATCTATTTTTTCTAAATTTGTTCCTTTTTCTTCTAAAATGTCTGGTTTTTCTAAACCTGATATAATAGAAAGGGCAGTCAACGTGTCTCCACCAACAACACCATCAGGCTCAATACCTAAAGCTTTTTGTAGGCTTATGACCTTTCGTTTTGTTAGTTTATTTATATCTTCGGGCTGTACTTTCAATATTGAGGCAAAGTCTTCTGTAGTATTTTTCCAAGAAACTAAATTTACATTATACTTCTTTGCAAGATTAGTTACCCCGGGGCGGTCTTTTAAGAAATCAGCGATATCACCATCGTAATATTTTGAATATTGCTTATCCTGCTTTATCTTATTTAGCTTTTCTTTCTTTTCAGGGTTAATATTTATAAGACTGTTAGCTAAAGATTGTCTAACTAACTTACGGAATTCATCGATCCCGACTTTTTTTTCTAATTCAGCAAGTGTTAATGAATTTTCTGGGTGTTGTATTCTAATGTGATAATGATCATTATGATTTTTGTAGTGGTTTATTCCTCCAAAACTCCTTCGCTTTGACTGAAGAAGCTTAAACATATCCTTTATTTCATCTCTAGAATTTTCGACTGCTTTTGTCAATAAACTCCAAGTTTCATCAGAAACGAAACACTGAGCCAACGGAGGATTTGCAGCTGTAACTAAGTAATACATAAATGCAACATTCCTATCAACATCAAAAGATTTGAAGTCTTGATGCGCCTTAAACCACCTAGAAGTTCCATC
>Ga0181414_1000132_pt1 | contig 21994 bp, 23 predicted proteins | sample 37SPOviralmetaG_FD_130139 | JGI IMG/M metagenome (GOLD analysis project Ga0181414, IMG submission 130139) | Marine viral communities from the oligotrophic San Pedro Time Series (SPOT) site, San Pedro Channel, CA, USA - 37 SPOT_SRF_2012-11-28 | ecosystem: Environmental > Aquatic > Marine > Strait... | reverse complement strand
GGGGAGACGCTCCGAGAACCCGCTGCGGGGGGTATGGTGTTTCCCCCGGCAGGTGTACTGCCATGATAGGGGCGAAAACACGTCCTGTCAACTAAAAAATGCATAGTGTCAAATTATTTGTTGACAAACCTTCTAGCCAACCCCATAATGTAGACTGCTGGGGCTTGCAAAACAGCGAACGACCCCACACATAGCGATAATTTCCTTACTTTATAGGTCTTCGGTACGCTTCCCAGCACCAAATTACGGAAAATAACATGAATTTGATACAACAAGCTCCCAAAAAGCAGTTGTCCGACAAACAAGAGTCGTTCCTGACTGCTCTCTTTGAAAACAACGGCAATTTTAACAAGGCAGCAGAGGTTGCGGGTTATTCTGTAGGCTCTGTATCGTGGTTACGTGACAAACTAGCCGAAGAAATAGTCGAACGAACCAAGTCTCTGCTCTCAGGACACAGCCTACGGGCTGCAAACAAGATGGTAGAACTGGTAGACACCCCAGTAATCGAACGGGGAGACGACCTACGGCTACGTGCGGCAGAGGCGATACTCAATAGGGTAGGTCTTGGCAAACAAGAGACAATGAACCACAACGTTCAGGCAATCCATGGCGTTGTATTGTTGCCACCGAAGAAAGAGGTAGTAATCGATGGGTGATACTAAACAATTTAACAAAAACTTTAATAGGGTAACAAAAAAAGATTATGATAGCCTGTCTACAAGAAATAAAAAACGGTATGACAGGGCTAAAGATAAGGGTTTAATTCCTGCAGTTAAAAAAGGCAGTACACTAGGCACTATAATAGTATTTGACCCTACAAGTTTTGATAGAGTTGCCGATAAGGAACTAGGTATAGGTATGCTTCGTGATGAACCATCAAGAACAGCAACAACTATACGATATAATCCTGACATAGGGCAGTCCATACCTACTAGTAGACCTGCTATGTCTAGAGGACCCGACAGTCCTAGAGGCAGACCCGCATCACGTTCGGTAGAGAAAAATAACTGAGTGACCTAGAGAGAGGTAGTAATCGATGGATGATAATAAAAAAGCTGCGGCTTATGCTACTGCTACCACTGCTGGTGTTGCAGGTGTGCTAGCATTAGAGGCTATGGATGAGCCTAAAAGAAAGCCAAGAAAACGAAGACCTATAAAAAAACCATCAAATGCCTCTAGTATTAGATTAGCAGAAGAAGAAGTTAAACGACTACAGACAATTAAGTCTAGAGATTTAAGTCCTAAGGATAGAGACATTAAAGAAGAGCTTATTAAAAGACAGAAGGACATTATAAAAGGATTAAAACCAGAAAGCTTGGCTAAGATTGCAGCTAGGTTAGGTTTAAAATCTATGCCGGGAGTAGGCGCATTTCTGTCTAGCTTCATTGGAAAACCTGCGGGTAAAGGTTCTTCCCTAGATGGTCTTAACAAGGGCGGTATGATAGACCATAGAGGCAGACCCGCATCAGGTTCGGTAGAGAAAAATAACTGAGTGGCCCAGAGAAATGCCTGAAGAAAAGAAGCCACGGGGCAGACCCAAGAAAGACCCTGAAGCTCCCAAGGCAGTATACAACCTGTCTAGGAAAGAACGAGCTAGACGCGCTCTACAGGCTCGTGTTCGTAAAGCAGAGAGCCAGAAGAAGAAGCTACAGAAAAAGTCAAAACAGAAGTCTGAGTACGCACGAGTCCTAAAGAAGAGTGCAAAGAAAGTAGAGTCAGCCCTAAACCAGAAGACTACTCGCGTCGTAGATATGGACGACGTATCCAACTTACCCGCTACCGTTCGAGAAATAATAGATGACACACCAGTTATCTTCAAGCCTAATGACGGTCCTCAGGAAGAGTTTCTATCTGCTAGTGAACAGGATGTCCTCTATGGTGGCGCGGCAGGTGGTGGCAAGAGTTTCGCACTTCTGGCTGACCCACTCAGATACTGCCACAATCCTAATCATCGTGGTCTTCTCCTGCGTCGTACTCTTGATGAACTAACAGAACTGATAGATAAGTCTAAGCAGTTGTATACCAAAGCGTTTCCCGGAGCGACCTTCCGAGAGTCTAAGTCAACGTGGGTCTTCCCCTCTGGGGCAACCATGTGGTTCACTTACCTAGACAGAGATAAGGACGTAACACGTTTCCAAGGACAGGCTTTCAACTGGATAGGCATAGACGAGATAACCCAGTACCCAACAAGCTACGTGTGGGATTATCTCAGGTCACGTCTCAGGTCTACAGACCCAGAGCTACAAAGAAACCTCTGTATGCGTTGCACAGCGAACCCCGGAGGTGTTGGTGGCTGGTGGGTCAAGAAGATGTATATAGATATAGCGGAACACAACAAACCGTTCCCCGCTGCAGATTTAGAAACAGGCAAGCCCTTCGTATGGCCTAGGGGACATGAGAGGGAAGGGCAAGCTCTGTTCTATCGTAAATTCGTACCTGCTCGTCTCACAGATAATCCTTATCTGATGGCAGATGGACAGTACGAGGCGATGCTCCGTTCCCTACCTGACGTTGAGCGTCGTCGACTATTAGAAGGAGATTGGGATGTTGCTGAAGGGGCTGCTTTTCCAGAGTTTTCACGAACTCACCACGTTGTCGAACCTTTCGATGTACCTACCAATTGGCCGCGCATTCGGGCGGCAGACTATGGGTATGCTTCCCCGTCCTGTATTCTATGGGGTGCTATTGATTGGGATAATAATATTTGGGTTTATCGTGAACTGTATATAAAACACTTGACAGCAGAACAGCTAGCCGATAGAATACTAGAAATGGAAGAGTTAGACCCTCTCCCGCACTATACAGTGTTAGATGCATCCTGTTGGAATAAAACAGGCTTCGGACCTTCGATAGCAGAAACTATGATGCGCTCTGGTGTTAGATGGACACCATCAGATAGAAACAGACTCCAAGGAAAAATGGAATTACATAGAAGGTTAGCGGACGACCCCTATACCAAAGAACCACGTTTACGTGTCTTCTCAACTTGTAAACACACTGTCGCACAACTGTCAGGTATTCCGCTGTCCAAAACCAATAGTGAAGACGTTGATACAAAAGCTGAAGACCATGCATATGATGCACTCCGTTATATGGTTATGACACGCACAAGTGGTTATACATCAATACATAAGACCTTGCAAGGTATAAAAGACCAGACATACCAACCCTTTGATAATACATTTGGATATTAAATATGGCAGGTGGCGGCAGTAAACCCACAGAAATTAAAAGTAAGTTTGACCCTCGCGTGACAACCCTGCGAGAAGTTGTTGACTTATACGCAAAGGACGCTCGTGCAGAAGGTCGTAAGATTGAAAATTTTGAAAAGACGTTTGACCTCCCCGGACTAAAAGATATGCTAGATAGACCAGCTATTGATATGTTCGAGGGTAGCTGGGATGGGGATTTAAATCCATTAGAAGCTGCTTTACAAGGTAAAAGGGAGTCTACACATCGTGCTGTTATATCTGCTGTAAGTAATATACAGAGAAATGTTGAAAGAGAAGCAGGCAGACTAAGACTAAATTCTGGCTTAATAAAAATAACTGATACGGTATATATACCTGCTAAATCTCAAGCGTACACAAAAAGCTTTGGATATAATCCGTACAAAATAGGGTTTTTAACAGAGGCTCTTGTAAAATATGTAGAAAGTAATCCTGCTGATAAACCTATTGCTAACGCTATTATGTTTCAGCTACAGACAGGACTACGCCCCTCTGCTGTTGGGGGTCTTCCTACTGCATCCTTTAAAACGTCAGAACGTCCCGGCGGTTCTCCGGGAATATTTATACCAAAGGGTATGAAGGGTGTTAAAACAAATAACAATATAAACATACCGTTATCAAGAAGGTCAATAGCTATACTACAAGACCAATCTGAATATAATAAAGCAGAGTTTGGGGGTAGTGAAGGGTTTTTTGTAAGACGTGTTAAAAAGAATGAATTAGCTTCAGTAGATGATGGGGATGTAAACAGGGTTCTTAGAAAACTAAAGTCAAGTTTCGGTATAAAACAAGACCTGAGAACCATAGATACTCCTGATGTACCCTACTTAACATCCTATGACCTTAGACGTTTGAATGCAACGGCCTTTGACCAACTAGGTGTTGATGTAAATAACGCAGGAGCATTAATCGGTCGCCCTATACAATCAGGAACTGAACAGGCTAGATATATCGGTGCAACGGCAGGAGTTTACGGAGACGCTGCAACAGAAGATATCAACAAACTATCAAACTTCTTTCATCAACAGTATGCAGAGACATTAGACGGGGCTAAAGAAGCAGGACAACAAGGTAAGTCTCTAAGTCTCAACACAATGTTATTTGATGGTGAAACACCAGAGTTTACTGACATAGAAACAGAAGCACCCGCACCAATAAAGATACAGAAGTTTGACGTTGGTACAGATATACAGGTAGAAGAAAAAGGTTCTGTTAAAGCTACTGATAGTCAAGTAGATACAACATCAAAACAGCCTTCTCCAGAATTGCAAGAACAATTATCTAAGAATAATCTAAATTTCGCAGATATAGTTGCAAATTTTGGAAAGAAGGTTCTTCCTGTAGGTTTAGTGGGAGCGGGCATTCTAGCAGATACTGAAAGTTTTGCTAGAGACGTTGCTATAGAGGGTGCGGCACTTGCATCAAAAGTACCTGCAGGACCCGCTGGAGCTTTGCCTATGATTGTAGCCTCTAAAGAGGTAGGTGCAGGAGAATTACAACCTGATGACCGTCCTGCAACACAAGAAGAATTAGTTCAGGCAACTGTTGATAGAGGCTCTATGACACGCGAAGAGGCTATTCAATTTAGGGCAGATAACGACCCTCAAATTCAACAAGAGATTATGGAACAAGAAGCTATGCGGGATGCTAGTTTTTTAAATATTGACAGAGGCCCTGAAGCCAACTCTGTTAATCAAAGCCAAGGCTTCCTATCTAGATAAGGAGAAAAAACATGCCCGGAAATAACTATAACTACGGTGCTGCTTACATTATGAACTCAGACAAGACATCTGTTGACACAGACGAGGGTGCAAGCTCCCTAACACGCGGAGGCTTGGAATTTGATACTCGTGTACAACAAGGTCCTATAACTGAAGACATGCCAAAGAAGCAGACTAAGCCAACAGTTGAAGCATCGTTATTCGCTATGGCAGACGAACGCGACTATTAGGAGAAGAACATGACTCAAAAATTATCTGCAGATGCGATGATTTCACGCATCTATAACATGACTAGAGGTATGGTTTCACCTAAATTTGCAAAGAGTGAAATGAAAACTAAAAAAGTTTCTACACCTAGAGGCGGTGCTACCAGTAGAAAAATGGGTGGTAAAATACCTGCTAAGAAAAAGAAGTAAATATGTCAGAAGACAATTTCCTACAGCCTGCAGACGACACAACCATACCCGTTCAATCCCCAGATGAAATGCTTCCGGGGTTAGCAGGGTACGTCCGACGCAAGTTTGAAGAGGCTGAGAACGGACGTTTCTCCTACGAGCAACGTTGGTTACAGGCTTTTAAAAACTTTAGGGGCATCTACGATTCGACTACGCAGTATAGAGACTCCGAAAGGTCACAGGTATTCGTAAGAGTAACCAAGACCAAGGTTCTTGCCGCGTATGGTCAGATTATAGATATCCTGTTTGCTAATAAAAAGTTTCCACTCGTTGTAGAACCAACTCCTATGCCAGAAGGTATAGCAGAGTTTGCTCACATGGAAACTCCTCTAGACCAAATGGCAGAAGACCCCTACGGGTTCTCTGGGGACGGCAGGGAGCTTACTCCCGGAGCCTTAGGTGCTAAACCCTCTAAGGATTTTCTTGGTGGTCTAGAACAGTCTATGGGGCAGTTGCCACTAGCTGAAGGACCTAGCAAGGTAGGCGAACCACAGATTAGCCCAGCACAGAAGACAGCCCTGAAGATGGAGAAGTGTATTCACGACCAACTTCTCGACACGAATGCGGTCAATGTTTTCAGGAGTGCAATCTTTGAGTCGGCTCTTCTAGGTACAGGAATTGTAAAAGGACCTTTCAACTTCAACAAACGTGTTCACAAGTGGGACAGAGACGAGAATGGTGAACGGGAATACCAGCCATATGAAAAGTCTGTACCACGTATAGAAATGGTATCTGCTTGGGACTTTCATCCAGACCCTGCGGCTACAAACATCGATGACTGTGAATACGTAATAGAGAGACATCGATACAATCGTCAACAACTTCGCTCTCTAATCAAGCGTCCCTACTTCATAGCGGAGAACATAGAAGAGTGCCTAGCAAAAGGCCCCAACTATGAGGACAAGTACTATGAAGATACTATCCGCGAGGATGAGACTGAGCCTTACGTATCTGAGAATAGATATGAGGTTCTAGAGTATTGGGGTGTCCTAGATTCTAAACTAGCTAGAGAAGCAGGCTTCGACGAAGCTACTGACATGTCTGAGTTTGACGAACTACAGGTAAACGTCTGGGTTTGTGGGGGTATGATACTTCGCTGTGTCCTAAATCCGTTCACACCTGCTCGTATACCATATCAGGTATTTCCATACGAATTAAATCCATATCAACTCTGGGGTACTGGCGTGGCAGAGAATATGGAATACTCACAGAAGCTGATGAATGGTCACTATCGAATGGCTATTGATAATCTAGCCTTGGCAGGTAATCTAGTCTTTGACGTTGATGAGGCTAGCCTTGTCCCCGGTCAGAACATGGACATCTTCCCCGGAAAGATTTTCCGTAGACAGTCGGGGGTTACTGGAACAGCTATCAACGGACTGAAGTTTCCAAACACCGCAGGTGAAAATCTGCAGATGTATCAGATAGCAAGGCAACTTGCTGACGAGGACACAGGAATACCGTCGATTATGCACGGTCAGACAGGCGTTACAGGCACAGGACGTACTGCGGCAGGTCTATCCATGCTAATGGGGTCTGCTGGGCTTTCTATGAAGACTGTGGTTAAGAATATAGACGACATGTTGTTAAAACCATTAGGGGAGGCATATTTTCAATGGAACATGCAATTCAACGACGATGCTCCCGATATTGTGGGGGACTTGGAAATAAAGCCGAGGGGTGTTGCTGCTGTAATGCAGAAAGAAGTTCGGAGTCAGAGGCTTACAGCCCTCCTCCAGACTGTCGCAAACCCGATGCTTGCGCCCTTTATCAAGATACCTAATCTTATGCGGGAGTTAGCTATCTCTCAGGACATAGACCCTGATAGTTTAGTTAATGATACTAATGAAGCACAATTATATGCAAAAATGTTACAAGGAATGATGGCAAATGCTCAACAAGCAGCAAGCGCAGAAGCTAGCCCCGCTGGTGCAGGGCAAGGAATGGGAAATGATGGAGGAGTACCTGAAGGACCTCAGGGAACTGACGATTCAGGGCGTGGTAACGGCACAATCGGAGTCGGAACTGCTCCGAGCGCAGGGGAAGCTGGCTTTACTGGAAATCCTCCTCAAGCTGAAGAGTAGCCAAGAGGCAGTAGTCCTCAACGAGAATAGAAAAGAAAACAGCACATTTACTTATGAGTAGTATAGACAATGGCAATAACATACACGCAGACTCAGACACTAACTCCAGACCAATATCATAATAGCTTTGTCAACTTCTATCAGCAAGTACTAGGAATAAAAGGTACGTACGGTGATGGAGGCGGTGGAGGTGGCAGTGACTCTGATAAGCAAGAAGAGACAACAACTGGCGTAAACTATAGTGTGTCTTCTAGTGATGATGATGATACCTCACCGTTTGTTCCGGGGTCTTCCTTTGTTAAGTCTGACGGTACTATGGACATAAACGTTATGGCCTTAGACCCTAAGGGTATTAAAGAACAAATAGCCGATTCTGAGGCATATGGCTCTAAGACTTTTCGCAATGACAGGTTAAACCTTTTTAACCTTCCTGACGATTCTAGTCTTAGGAAGAAGATAACTGATAACTTAGAACCTGCAGTTAAGGGGGTTTTTGCAGGTGCGAGTTCAATGGGGCAGACCAGTTTAGTAGGAGCAGGTTTAACAGGCACTCTTATGAGCAGTTTTACTGGGGGAGAAACCTATAAAGACGAAATGGGAAATCCCCAGTTTGACCCCACGGGAAACCCTGTTCTAAGTGCAATGGGTCAAATAACCAGAGACGCAAGAAAAGATATACTAACAAGAATAGCCGCAGAAGCGGAGGCTAACCCCGCAGGGGACTTGGGGTTTGCCGCTAGCATAGGAAACCTCATGGTTGTCCGAGGTCCGGGGGACGTAACTTACTCAGGCAACAGACAGGGTTTGTCTTTTCAACAGATAAAAAATATAGAAGCTCTATCGAAGGGTATACTCCCCGATACCTTCCGTTTTGAGAAGGATAAGGATGGTCAGAGTGGGCTATTCATGGGTAACAAGAGGATTAATACAGGCATTGAGGAGAGTGGAGGTGTCTACTTAGACCCTAATAATAAACAGGCAGGCTTCTATAGAGCGGATGGAGCTATCTATACTCACAGGTTTGGATATGCTCCTGTGGGTATGATGTCGGACGTGGAAACCTTGGCTAAGAACTATTTTCCGGGCATGGATGCTAAAACGGCACGAGATTTAGCGTTAAGTGCTATACAGAATGCTAGGGCAGGGAGTGGCACTCTTCAAAGTAATTTGCGTGACGCAGCTTCGTCTACCGTATACAATATGGACATGGATTTCTTGGATGATGAGGATAAGTACTCAGGGATAAAAACCCAAGAAGAAGAACTAAAGTTACAAAAAGAACAGGAAGCCAAAGCACTTAATATGTCAAGAACAGAACAGGCTTTAGCACAAAAAGAAGCTCAAAGAATAGCTGACCTAGCTGCTGCTAAAAGAGAAGCAGACCTCGCGAAAAAAGAGGATAAAAAGGATACAGAAAAAAGAAAACAAGCTGAAAAAGACTATGAGGACTACGCTGAGTCGGATAACGCAAGAGGCGGTTTCATAGGTATGAACAATGGAGGCCCCGTGCCTGACCAAGGGGGTCAGTCAGGGTTTGTAGATGGTGTGCCTCCTAGCCAAGCAACAGATGCACAAGAAGTAGCAGACGACAGACCAACTCAGCTACCTGAGGGAGCATTCGTCCTAAACGCATCCTCTGTAGAGTTTGCGGGTGAACAAGACATATCCAAGATGCTATTTGACGCACACGAAGAAGCAATCCGCAGGGGTGCAGTATCACAGGGTACATCAGGAGAAGCTACTCGTAAGATGATTGACGTTGCGGTGTCTCGTGGTGAAGTTGTTGTAGCCCCTTACATGGTGAAGATTATTGGTCTTGACCGCTTAGAAAAAATAAACAAGCGTGGCATTAGGGATACTGAGCGTAAGATAGAAGAGAATGGTCAGGAACTAGAAGGCGCGGCTAGGGGTGGTTTTCTAGATATGAACAATGGGGGAGAGGTAGCTAGCCCTTTCGACGAACATATTGAAATACCTGAAGAGACATTAGAAGCATTAAAAGAATTTGGTCAACGTAAAAGACAAAGAGGCGAAATAGATAAATTTATGGCTACTCTTTCTGATAGAGATGCAATCATGTTAACTCTACTTACAGAAACAGTATCTAATATTACTCCAGTAGAAGACATGGAAGCTATTGCTGAAGTTATAATAAACAGAAGAGATTCAGACTATCAAGATTTTAAAAACGTAAAAACTGTAAAGGAAGTTTTAAAACAACACGTAGACAATAACCCAAATAAAGCTTATCAGTTTTCAGGACTTGAGCCTTCTGTATTAGAGGCTCGTCTTAATGAAGTTATAGATGGGACAGCCGATAAAGGACTAAAGAAAGCGTTTATAGCGGCTAGTAATGTTACAAGCCCTGAAACGGAAGGTTATAAAAGACTTCCCTACAATACACTATTTTATACAAAACCGGGGGCAGATAGTCAGTGGATGCGTGATTCTGACCTGTTAGAATTTGCAGACCAGATAGGTCCGCATGAATTTTATTCTGCTATCCCAATGGATTCTAAAGGGCGACTCTCTCCTGAGTTCCCTTAAAGTTTAGTCAGCTACCCGTACTACGGCCCTGACATAACCGAAGCGGCTACCTACAGCCAAGTAGCCCCGCATTATGAGGTAAATAAATGGCAAAAGTAAAAGGCCACAGAGCCAATAAACCTAACGACTCTTTCGGAACTATAAATAATGAAAATTTATACCGTGGAAATTATAAGGATGAAGTATACAAAGATGAAGAAGATACTACAGAAAATGTTGAAGCTTCCTCAGACGATAATCAACCTGACCCTGCAACAAATGCAGCTACTCAGGATGCAAATAGCTTTGTCAGTAAACCAGACTCTTCTGAGCCTGAACACGACTATAAAAAACGTTATGACGACCTTAAAAAACACTATGACAGCAAAGTTTCAGACTTTAAAGAAGAACTTTCGTCTCTTCGTAAAACGATGGAAGAACGCGCTGTTGAAATGCCTAGGGGAGTAACACCACCAAGGACTCAAGAAGAACTTCAAGAGTTTAAGGAACGTTACCCTGATGTATTTGAAGTAGTGCAAACGGTTGCGTCTATGCAGACGGAATCACAGGTGTCACAGCTTCGGCAGGAAATAGGCACTATCAAGGAACGAGAAAAGGAACTAGAAAAGCAGAAAGCGTACGAAGAACTGCTACGGTTGCACTCAGACTTTGATGAGCTTAAATCTTCACAAGAGTTTTTAACATGGCTCGAAGAACAGCCAAAAACAATTGCTGAAGGTATCTATAAAAACAGTACCGATGCAAAATGGGCTGCTCGTGTAGTGGACCTTTATAAGGCCGATACTGGTCTTAACAAACCAACAAAGAAGAGACAGGCAAGTGCGGCAGATGCCGTTACAAAAACACCTGTCAGGGATGTCCGTACAGACTCTAATAGTGGAAAACGTACATTCAAATCTTCAGAAATCGCCAAGATGAAACCTTGGGAGTTTGAACAGATGGAATCTGAATTAGACGCTGCAAGGACTGAAGGGCGAATAGACTTTAACTCCTAAAAACCTCAAAAAGAGACAAGGAAGGAACTAGAACATGGCGTTCACTACTTCTTCTGGATATGGAAACTTACCTAGTGGTAACTTTGCACCAGAAATTTTCAGCCAAAAGGTTCTCAAGTTTTTCCGTCGTGCTTCGGTTGTAGAAGATATTACTAACACCGATTACGCTGGCGAAATTGAAAATTTTGGCGATACTGTTCGTGTCATTAAAGAGCCTACAGTAACTGTGTCATCATATCAGCGTGGTTCAGTGGTTAATCCACAGGACTTAGCTGATGACCAAATCACTATGGTTGTTGACCAAGCAAACGCATTTGCGTTTAAGATTAACGATATTGAAGAGCGTCAGTCTCACGTTAACTTTGAAGCATTGGCTACATCTTCAGGTGCATTCGCTCTGAAGCGTAAGTACGATGCAACAGTCTTGCAAGCAATTTCAGACGGTGCAGGTATTGCCGCGTCTGCTGTTTCTGGCACGACTCTAACCACAACTGCCGCGGCAGGCGACATTGGTACAGCTAACGCTCCTATCAACGTTGAAACAGATGATAACGGCATCAACATGATGTTAGCTATGGCTCGTCTACTAGACGACCAATCTGTGCCTGAAGAAAACCGTTGGTTTGTAGCACCTCCAATCTTCTATCAGAAGATGCTACAAGCTGGTAACAAACTAGCTGAAGTTCAAGTAACTGGCGACAATAGCTCCCCATTGAGAAATGGTTTAGCATTGCCGGGAACATTTGCTGGCTTCCGTTGTTACAAGTCAACTGCGCTTAACAGCACAGGTGGCACAGACCAAGTGACCCTAACTGACGCATCTGCAACTCTTGCAACTGATGCTTCTGAGAATATTATTCTTGCAGGTCACATGTCAGCAGTTTCTACTGCATCCCACATCGCTAAAACCGAAGTGGTTCGTTCAACTGAATCGTTCTCTGACGTTATTCGTGGACTACATGTTTTTGGGCAAAAAGTATTGCGCCAAGAAGCTGTTGTTCGCGGTGTCATTGACTTCGCATAGAGGAGATTGACTAATGGCTACTTTTGACCATACCATCACTGGTGGTGGAACTGTAGGACATCCCGCTCATGCGATTCGTCCTTACATCGTGCAGTCAAAAATCTTTGATGCTGCCGATGACAACCTTACAGCTAACGATGTTATCAAGGTGATTGACCTTCCTGACAACTCCATCGTTCTTGGTGGTTGTTTGGACGTTCTTGAAGCTGGTGGCTCTAGTGTGACTTTTGATGTTGGTATTAGTACTGACATTGATGCCTTCTGTGATGGTGTCGATGGCAACGCTGATGCTATCTACAACTTTCACCCAACAGCCGCAGGTATTAACACTGTAATTGCTACAGATGCTATCCAAGTTAAAATCTTGGGTGCAGACTCTGCAGTAGTTCGCTTCCGTGTTATTGCTTTGATTGCTGACATTGGCGACCCAACTAAATTAGTACAGACTGCCGCAGTTCAAACTGGGGTCTAATGCTAACACTCAGGGGGCAGGGTAACTTGCCCCTTGAACTCTAGAAAGGTAATTGACATGACTAAACGTAAAGGTCTGTATGCCAACATCGCAGCCAAACGTAATCGTATCAGAGCAGGTAGTGGAGAGAAGATGCGTAAGGCAGGTAGCAGTGGCGCACCCTCTAAGGCTAATTTTAAACGTGCATCACAAACAGCAAAGAAGAAGTGATGGCGCGTAAACCAGACAACATGCCCAAGCGAAACAAGAAGAACTTCCGACCAACCAAGTCGGGAGCAGGCATGACTGAGGCTGGTGTTAAGGCATACCGTAAGAAAAACCCCGGAAGTAAGCTGAAGACGGCTGTTACGGGTAAAGTTAAGGCAGGAAGCAAGGATGCAAAACGTCGTAAGTCATTCTGTGCTAGGTCTGCAGGACAAATGAAGAAGTTTCCTAAGGCGGCTAAAGACCCGAATAGTCGTCTGCGTCAAGCACGTAAGAGGTGGAAATGTTAAACATGTTGATAGGACCTGTAGCTGATTTAGCAGGTACATGGTTAAATGGTAAAGTAGAAGAGAAGAAAGCTCAGTCAGCAACTAAAGTAGCTAGGGCGCAAGCCGAAGCTGTAGTGATGCAGAAAAAAGCTACTGGAGAAATTGATTGGGATTTGGAAATGGCGAAGGGTAGCCAATCCTCGTGGAAAGACGAGTGGTTGGTAATTTTGTTTTCAATACCCTTAATATTAGCCTTCATCCCCGGAATGGAAGAGGTTGTAGCAAATGGGTTTGCCCAGTTGGAATCAATGCCACAATGGTATCAGTATAGTCTTGGCGTTATCGTTGCTGCTAGCTTCGGTGTTCGTTCTGCTACAAAGTTGTTCGGGAAAAAATAATGGCGGCAGAAACGATATTAAAATACAAGATAGTACCACGCTTGATGATGCTTGTGATGACAGTGATGTATATAAGAGTTATCGAGTGGGGGATGTCCTTAGAAGACTTGAGTACACAGCAGAGTGCAATGATAAGCGTCGTCTCAGGTGCAATGACGGGGGCGTTTGCAGTATGGTTAGGGTCGGAGACTAAGAAATGAAGAAATCAGTACAAGCACCCAAGGGATTTCACTGGATGAAATCAGGTAGCGGATACAACCTTATGAAAGACCCTAAGGAGGGCTACAAATCTCACAAGGGTTCGTCTAAGAAGGCATCTTTTGATATACAGAAGGTTCACAAAAAATGAACATAGACAAGTTAAGAGAAGAACTAGCTGAAGACGAGGGATGTAAGTATGAAATCTACCTCGACCATCTAGGGCTGGCTACATTTGGAATAGGACATCTAATAACAAAGAGTGACCCAGAGTACGGTAAAGATGTAGGCACTGTTATAGAACAAGCTCGTGTGCAGTCTGCATTTAATCTTGATATCATTGTTACAATAGAAGACTGCCACAGGCTCTATAAAAACTTTGATGAACTACCCGAAGAAGTACAATTAATTATTGCGAACATGATGTTCAATCTTGGTTATCCGCGTCTGTCCAAGTTCAAGGGTATGAAGGCTGGGGTCGATGCTAAAAGCTGGTCTTCTGCAGCCGATGAGATGGTTGACTCAAGGTGGTACACCCAAGTTCCTAACCGCGCAAGACGTTTAGTAGATAGGATGAGACAGGTAGGTAGAGATGGCTAAAGCTAAAGCAAAGAGTAAAGTTAATGAAGCTGGTAACTATACCAAGCCCACAATGAGAAAAAGATTGTTTAATAGAATAAAGGCTGGAACTAAAGGCGGTAAGGCTGGACAGTGGTCAGCGAGAAAAGCACAGTTGCTTGCTAGTGAATATAAGAAAGCAGGTGGCGGTTACAAATAGTTATTTGAATTTGGAAGGAATTTAAATGATAGCAGAAACGATGGCGGGTATTGCCCTTGTTAAGGCAAGTGTAGACGGAATAAAAAAAGCCATCACAACTTGTAACGACATTGGCGATATAGCAAAATACATAGACGGCATGTTTGATGGCGAACAGCAGATACAAAAGAAAAGAAGTAAAGCCCAGAAAGACCCTTTTGCTGTAAATTCAATTGCTGAAGAAACGATAAATGCCAAACTTGCACAAGAACATATGCAAGAGATGAAGAATCTAATTAATATGAGATTTGGTGCAGGTGTCTGGGAAGGTATAATAGCTGAACGTGCTAGGAGAATACACGAGCAGAAGGAAGCGGAGAGGCAGGAACGCGTAGAAAAAAGACGTAGACATAAAGAGTTTGTACACAACGTAGAAATAGGTGGGCTAGTAGTAGCAGGAGGTTGTGTGGCTGTTGCAGTTATAGTTGCACTAGTAATGTTTTTATAAAGAGCTTGCTTAATTTACCTAGAACTTGTATACTAGAGTATTTAGGAGTCTACAATGAATTTTGTCTTGGATACCCTTAGATACAGGTATAAACACACTGCAGAAAAATCCCTACAAAGAGTCAAAGAACTTATAGTTCAAAAACCAACAGTTTGGGATGATATAGACGACGCTCTAGATAAACTGCAGAGAGACGAATCTCGCGAACAAACTTATCAGTACGTTCTTAAAATCATGGAGAAGGAAGATGGCGTTAAAGAAGAGCCAACGCTCTTTGAAGAACTGGACGAAGCAGAAGTGGAGGACGAAGAGTGGCAAACCGTCCAGTAAAACTGGAGAACGGTATCTACCGTCAGCAGCTATCAAGAGCCTCTCGTCGAAGGAGTACGCAGCTACCACGCGTGCTAAACGAAAAGCAACTAAAGCTGGTAAGCAGTTCTCCAAACAGCCTAAAAAGATACGTGATAAAACAAGAAAATACAGAAAATAATGAATAGTGGAATAGTACATGGCTAGCACGTTTCTTAGTTTAGTAAATGGTGTCCTACGAGACATGAACGAAGTAGAGCTAACAAGTTCTAACTTTGGTACATCTCGCGGTGTTCAAACTACAGTTAAAGATTACATCAATCGTTCTATAGCTGACATCATTAATTCAGAATTAAACTGGCCTTTTACACGTTCGGAAGGCTCTACAGATGTTATTGCTGGCAAAGCTTTGTACAGCTACACGTCAATTAGCTCCACTCTAAAATACGTTGATTACGACAACGTCTTCTTACAACCTAAGAACTATATAACTAACGGAACTTTTGAAATAGCAGGTTCGGCAAGCATAACAAACTGGACTACTGTAAGTGGTAGCCCTGCGGCTAGTTCTAAATTTGGAAACACATTACTCCTAACAAATGCAGAAGCTTCTCAAGAAGTATCTGACCTTATAGTAGGACGTAGTTATACAATCTTGGCTCAGACTAGTGGTGGCACTCTAACCCTAGAGGTAGGAACGTCGTCGGGAGGTTCTCAAACTTCATCTTCTACACTGACCGTCAGTAATGCTAATGAAGTATTAATATCAAAGGTAACTTTTACAGCTACAGCTATAACACACTACGTTAGTTTTACAGAGGCTTCAGGCAATGCCGCATACGTAAAAGTAGTTGAGTTGAGTGAAGATGAACAGGCTATACCCCTAAAGTACATATCCTATGAAGAATACACAGAAAGATTTAGAGAGCGTGATGCTAGGCTTAGTACTGATAAGTTTGGCGACCCTGAGTACGTGTACACGTCTTATAACAACGAACTGGGCTTAACGCCTATCCCTAAGGACAGCAACAAAACACTATCCTTCGATTTCTACGTAACTAATACAGAGCTATCAGGCTCTACCGATACCTCTATTATACCCACAAGGTTTGAACCCGTTATTATTGCTCGTGCTAAGTATCACACTTACACGTTTCGCGGGGATGTTCAGACAGCGCAGTTTGCACTAAAAGAGTATGAGGACGGCATAAAACGAATGCGCGTAGAACTACTCAATAGAAAAGATTATATGAGAGCAGTATAGATGGCAGATTTAAGTGGTGTTACTCCTGTAGGCTTCAATTGTCAGGGCGGTCTTGTTTTAAATCGTTCTACTTTTATGATGCAACCGGGGGAAGCCATAGAATTAGAAAACTTTGAGCCTGATGTTACAGGGGGTTATAGGCGTATATCTGGTTTTTCAAAGTATGTTTCTGCTATAGTCCCTGCAACTTCTTCCGCTTCAGAAAAAGTTCTTATGGTAGCTACTTTTGGAAGCAAGGTTTTAGCCGCAAGAGGCACTAGTATTTTTAGTGCTGACCCTGCTGGCTCATCTTGGACTAGCATAGATAGTGGTAGAACAGGGGCATTAAAGTACAGTTTTGAAAGATTTAACTTTGACGGCACAGATAAAATAATTGTTGTTGATGCCGTAAATGCGCCAACAGTGTTTAACTCTAGTTTATCTGCAACAGACGTAAGTGAAAGCTCAGTAGCAGGCTCTAAATTTGTTGTGTCTTTTAAGAACCATATGTTCTATGCAGGAAAGTCTACTAGTAAACAGGAAGTAGTATTTAGTGAACCCTTCGATGAGGATGGTTTTAACTCTGGAAATGGTGCTGGTAGTATTAAAGTTGACGATACTATAACTGGTATAAAAGTTTTCCGTGATGATTTATTTATATTTTGTGAAACTAGAATATTTAAGTTAAGCGGAAGTTCTCTTTCTAACTTTGCTGTGTCTGATGTTACTAGGGACATTGGATGTATAAACGGGGACACAATACAAGAATTTGCAGGTGACTTAATTTTCCTAGGCCCTGACGGTTTAAGAACCATTGCTGGTACTGCTCGTATTGGTGACGTGGAACTAGGCACTATAAGTTCTAATGTACAGACTATTTTTAATGAAAATATAGCGAGTGGTTCAGAATTTGATAGTGTAGTAATACCAGATAAAACTCAATACAGGATATTCTTTACAAAAGCTAACGAAGATGAGAGTGCAAGTAAGGGTATTATATGTTCTAGAAGAGAGAAATCGTTTGAGTTTGCGGAATTGCGAGGAATAAAACCTGCGTCTACAGACCAATTTGTATCATCTGGAGATGTTATAGTTTTACATGGTGCGTACTCTGGGGGGTACGTATACAGACAGGAATCAGGAATTGATTTTGATGGAGCCGCTGTACTTGGTAAGTATAGAGGTCCTGATTTAACATTTAATGACCCCGGCATACGAAAACATATGCAGAAGATTATTGTAAATTATAAACCTGAGTCAAGCATCGATGCAGACTTATTTGTAAGATACGATTATGAATCTGTAAACTCAGCCCGACCTGCCGCTTACCCCTTAGACTCTACAGACATCGTATCTATATATGGTGTGTCAGCTTACGGAGGACCTACATACGGAGGCGTATCACAGCCCTTATTTAGGCAGGCTGTAGAGGGGTCAGGGTTTGCTATAGCCCTCAGGATAAATGATGGTGGTACGACTGCCCCATATTCCTTAAAAGGATTTCAACTAGAATATAAACTTGGAGCAAGAAGATAAATGGGAGCTACATATACTAGACAATCTTCGTATACTGATGGCGATACTATCACTGCCGCACATACTAATGATGAGTTTAATCAGTTATTAGCGGCCTTTGCCGCAAGCACAGGGCATACTCACGATGGCACTGCGGGTGAGGGAGGTTCTGTCACTACACTACTAGGTAATACCCTCTCGTTTGGTGATGGTACTACTGACGCAGACATAGTTATTACATTTAATGCTAATAATAATGATGGTGTTCTATCGTGGAAAGAAGATGAAGATTATTTTGAATTTTCTGATGACATACTTCTTGCTACTACAGAAAAATTACAATTCCGTGATACCGCAATATACATTAACTCAAGCACAGATGGACAATTAGACCTCGTAGCGGATAGTGAAATACAGTTAGCCGCCACAACTATAGACATCAATGGTAACGTAGACATCTCTGGTACACTAACTATAGGTGGCGCAGGTATATCTGAAGCTGAACTTGAAGTATTAGATGGCGCAACAGTAACTACTGCTGAATTAAATATTATGGATGGCGACACATCCGCATCTGCTACTACTGTAGTTGACGCAGACCGTGTTGTATTCAACGATGATGGAACTATGAAACAGGTGGCGGTCACTGACTTAGCCGCCTATTTTGATGACGAGATTACGGCTATGCCTAACCTTGTTACTACTGCAGCCACTACTGTAGGTGCATTAAACTCTGGTTCTATTACATCTGGCTTTGGAACTATCGATACTGGCTCATCTACGATTACAACTACAGGGCTAATATCTGGTGGCTCACTTGATATTGATGACGTACTTATTAACGGTGCAACGATTGGACATACAGACGATACAGATTTGATTACACTAGCCAATGGTGTTGTTACGGTGGCTGGAGAAATATCTGTCACTACTCTAGACATAGGTGGCACGAACGTAACAGCCACTGCCGCAGAACTTAACATACTTGATGGCGTAACATCTACAGCGGCAGAACTAAGCATCGTAGACGGGGACACAAGTGCAACATCTACTACTGTAGTGGATGCAGATAGAGTTGTACTTAACGATAACGGAACTATGGTACAGGTGGCAGTTACAGACTTAGCTGCTTATTTTGATGATGAAATTACGGCTATGCCTAATCTTGTCACAACAGCGGCCACTACTGTAGGCGCGTTAAACTCTGGTTCTATCACGTCTGGCTTTGGTACGATTGACACTGGCTCATCAACAATTACAACCACTGGATTAATATCTGGTGGTTCACTTGATATTGATAACGTACTTATTAACGGTACAACTATAGGTCATACAGATGATACAGATTTAATCACCCTAGCTGATGGTCTTGTCACTGTAGCTGGAGAGATATCTGTCACTACTCTGGATATAGGTGGCACAAACGTAACAGCTACTGGTGCTGAATTAAACATACTAGATGGTGTAACATCTACTACTGCGGAGCTAAACATACTAGATGGTGTAACATCTACTACTGCGGAGCTAAACATACTAGATGGGGCTACCGTTGTTGTAGGTGAAATAAACGCTTTAGATTTAGGTTCAACAGCAGTTGGAACTGCTATAGCATCTAAGGCTATGATACTTGATTCTAACAAAGACTATACAGGAGTTAGAAACTTTACACTAAGCGGTGAGTTAGACGCAGGCAGTTTAGACGTATCAGGAAATGCTGACATTGACGGTACGCTTGAAGCTGATGCTATCACTGTCAATGGCACTGCTCTTAACACAGTTATTGCAGGGGTAACAGTAGCTAACGCTACTCTAGCGGCAACTACTACTGTCACAAACAGCACAGCCAACACAAACTTTCCTGTTGTGTTCCACGACGAATCTGACGCTCTATTAGATGACACAGGCGCACTTAGGTATAATCCAAGCACAGGAACGTTACTTGTGCCTAACCTATCTGTAGCAGGTACAACCACAACGGTTGATACTGTCACAATGCAAGCGGCTAACGCTATTATATTTGAGGGTGCTACTGCGGATGCTAACGAAACGACGTTATCAATTGTCGACCCGACAGACGATAGAACAATTAATTTACCGAATCAGTCAGGAACATTGCCCGTACTAGCAGTTGCTAGTAACACAGCGATTACATCTACACCAGAAGAACTTAATACCCTAGACGGCATTACTGCTGTAGTAGGTGAGCTTAATGCTCTTGATTTGGGTTCTACGGCTGTAGGTACAGCTATAGCGTCTAAAGCGATGATACTTGATTCTAACAAAGACTATACAGGAGTTAGAAACTTTACATTAAGCGGTGAGCTAGATGCAGGAAGTCTAGATATATCAGGAAACGCAGATATCGATGGTACACTAGAAGCTGATGCCATCACGGTTAATGGAACAGCACTAGCTACCGTCATTGCGGGAACAACAGTTACTAACGCTACAAACTCTGCCCACGTACTAGTGACTGACAATGAAAGTACAAACGAAGAAAACTTAATTGCCTTTGTAGAGGGTGCTACGTCAACCACAGGCAACGTAGGCTTAGAGATGGATGGTACTCTAACTTACAATCCAAGTTCAGGCACAGTTACTGCTACCATATTTAAGGGTAACATAGATGCTGTAGATGGTGACTTCGATGGTACTCTAGAAGCCGACGCTATTAGCATTGGTGGAACTACTATTACTTCTACAGCGGCTGAGCTTAACATACTAGATGGTGTTACGACTACTGCCGCTGAAATAAACTTAATAGATGGAGGTACAGCTAGAGGCACAACTGCAGTAGCAGATGGCGATGGCGTGCTTATAAATGACGCAGGAACAATGCGTATGACTAAAGTAGATACGCTCTCCACCTATATGTCAGGTAAGAGTGTTGGCGGTTCAAACATAGTTACTACAGGTGCATTAAACAGCGGAAGCATAACATCTGGTTTTGGAGCTATAAATAATGGTGAATCTGCGATTACAACAACAGGCACTATAACTTTTGGCAGTATATCTGATGGCACAATTACTGTCACAGCCTTTGTAGACGAAGATAATATGGCTTCTGATTCAGCTACGCTTATACCCACACAACAGTCGGTAAAAGCCTACGTTGATGCTAACGTTGCTAGTGGTGCTATGACTAGTTTTCAACTTGAGGATGATGATGGCACTGAAGTAACAATCAATAATGCTAAAGAATTAAAAATTATCGGTTCTGGTGTTACAACAAACTTCACAGATACGTCCACAGGTTCTAATGCCGACCCATTTGATTTAACTATAACGGTAGATGCGGCACAGACAGGTATAACCTCTGTGAAGAATGCTAGTCTTGCTATTGGTAGAGACAACGATAACCTTATTAAATTTAGTACTGATAATCAGATTATATTTGAGGTAGCAGGTGGTGACAACGTAATATTTAAAGCTAGTGGTGAGATTGAAGCAAGTAGCCTAGATATTAGTGGCGATGTAGATGTTGACGGCACACTAGAAACAGATGCCATTAGTATTGCTGGTACAGCTATTACGTCAACTGCCGCAGAACTTAATATACTTGATGGTGTAACATCTACAGCGGCAGAACTTAATATACTTGACGGTGTAACATCTACAACGGCAGAACTTAATGTGTTAGATGGTATTACTGCTGTAGTAGGTGAACTTAATGCGCTTGATTTAGGCTCAACAGCAGTTGGCACTGCGATAGCATCTAAAGCTATGATACTTGATTCTAACAAAGACTATACAGGAGTTAGAAACTTTACATTGAGTGGTGAGCTAGATGCAGGAAGTTTAGATGTATCGGGCAACGCTGATATAGATGGTACACTTGAAGCCGATGCTATTACTGTTAATGGTACTGCTCTTAACACGGTTATCGCAGGTGTAACAGTTACTAACGCTACAAACTCTGCTCACGTTCTAGTAACCGATAATGAAAATACAAACGAAGAAAATTTAATTACTTTTGTAGAGGGTGCAACCTCTAGCACAGGCAATGTTGGTTTAGAAATGGATGGCAACTTTGCCTACAACCCAAGCACAGGTACAGTTACTGCT
>Ga0181414_1000131_pt1 | contig 22027 bp, 27 predicted proteins | sample 37SPOviralmetaG_FD_130139 | JGI IMG/M metagenome (GOLD analysis project Ga0181414, IMG submission 130139) | Marine viral communities from the oligotrophic San Pedro Time Series (SPOT) site, San Pedro Channel, CA, USA - 37 SPOT_SRF_2012-11-28 | ecosystem: Environmental > Aquatic > Marine > Strait... | reverse complement strand
TCATTGAGTATATCAAAGCATATCTCGCAAAGACAATCTGCATGAGGCACCGCATCACGCCAACTGTAATCTTCTTCTATTGGACTATCCCAATAGTAATATAATTCTGGTTGATAATCTTGAATACAATGTTGAGAGTCTTTTGGATATTCCATAGACTCTCTGTGTGATTCATCAAAATTTCCACACCTATCGCAATATGACATTACTTTGCCTCCTGATCTAGTGCCCATAGACTACCACCATCAAAATCTGTGGAATATCCGTAGTTTCTAACTAAGAAGTCTCTTACTCTCTCTCTATCAAGTGAGTCGCCATCGCCCCATGTAAATCTCTCATTGTTGATAGTATTGATAGCGTGTAGGTAGTCATAGGTAGCACCAATAATATCTGTTTTGGTAACACCCATAGGATATAGTGCATCAGGAGCACCATAGAATGAATAGACATATTCTGTGAACTGTGTTAACATATCGTTTAGTTCAGTAGATGATTGACCTAATCCGTTCATAAAACCTCTGTGTTTGTTATACTATTATTATAGGGCAGTGAAATCCAATTTCAACTACCCATGTGCCACTTAGTCAACTGTGCCATAAGGTGTGACTTGATACTGGTCTATACCATCTTGCATATCCGCTAAGTATCCTAACTTTTTTCTTATGGTTCTAAAATTAACTTTAAAGTCATCACTAAATTTATCAGTTAGTCGGTTAGGTGTGGTCAATACCAACTGAATTAAAGCATCACACTCTGCTGCTGTAAGATTTGGGTCATTCATTAGTCTTTAGGATAAATGTTTGTAATAATGTCGCTTAGTTGATTCAACTGATCTTCATTCATTAGTTCGATCATAGCATCAACTATATCATAGGGAGCGGAATTGTCCGCCTCCTCTATGATTTCTGCTATTTCTGAGAATAGTGTTGTTTTTAAGTCGTTTGGATAGATCATGCCATCAACTCCTGTGGGTAGTCAGCAGGGATAGTTTCCTTGATAGGTGTAAATGTATCGTTGAAATCTTTAGTCTCTTCATTCCAGAATGATAGACCATAACAATCTAGTGTACCGTCAAGTTCTTTAACATAAGCATACTCGCCACAACACTTGTTAGTATCTTCAAAGAAGTGAGAGATAGTTTTATGAATTCTAGGAGCATTGTCATCTAGTGACTCGCCTCTCTCTGTGTAGTATAGAGGTTTGTATGGTAATCCTTTTAACTTCTCTTCGTCCTCGATTTCCCAACCTGATTGAGTATAGCAACAACTCATGTTACCACCATCAATAAGTTCTGCAATATCTTCTCTTGTAGGATACTGTTGATTAAGAGTAACGCCTAACCACTGTGGATAACCGTCCCAGTGATGATATACTGATAAGATTGAACCATCAGCAAGTCTTAAACCGATTCTTGAATTAGTTGACATAGTTGTTTGTTTGTTATGTACTTATTATAATATGGTGATAGAGGTGATACAACCACCTGTGTGCCAGTTTATAAAGTGGCAGGGTCAGAGGGCATAGACGTAGGATTTAATGATAGTTTCATTTTATCGAATACAGCAGGTGCTATTTGTGTACTATCAAAAGAGCAACTTCCATCTTCATTTTTGTTTCCTAGTTTATCGCATAATGCCTCACTTATCATTGAATACAAAAATGTATTAGTTTTAGGATTATTGACAATATAGTCAATAACCTCTAGTGTAAGGGCATCAGCAAGTTTGTCTATTGTCTCTTTAGATAAAGTCATTATTCAAAATCTCCATAATGGTCATACTGTTTTCTTCCCCTACTATAAGATTTGCCAGCAGGGTCATTCCAATCTACTATTTGCCAATTCTGACGAGTAGTTCCACAACCTAAAATGTTAAGTTGTATCTGTTCAGCAAGAAATTCAGCAACTTCTAGATTATAGTCTTTTAACCTACCTTCATTAATTAAGATATTTAATGATCTCACAATAACGTGAAATTGATCTTTGTCAATTCTCATGTAAGTAGTAGTCATTTTTCTATCTCCAAAGAATCAAGAAAGTCAACGCAATATTGAGTAAATTTCTTTACATCACATGGCGCCACTTTGTCATCATCTTCGCCAATATAATAGAATTGGTTATTGATGTTAGAGATCAAAGTAAGAAGTGCTGTTTCGTTGTTAGTGTACATTTTACGCTCCTTGATAATAGTTAACTGGATTTACTTCTTCGATTTCTACAAATTCATAATCTTGAAAGTTGTCAAAATCTGTTTCATAGTCATCATACTCGCCTAAGTCATAAAGACGCTTTGCTTCTTCTGCTGTTTCTGCCCACACATAAGCAGTTCCCCAACCGATAAACTTTTCGGTTATCTCAAATTGTTTTTTGTTCTTTGGAATTTCCATTTTTACCAATCTCCGTTAGACTCAGCAAAAACATCTTCATTCCAATGTTCTGTTCCTTTTATGATACCAACGTGGCGCATGATACCATCATAGATTTCCATGCCTGATCTTGACATTCTACCACATGAGTAATCCCAACCTAACTCGGTCAAGTTGTCAACGATAAATGAAAGTGATACTTTTTTCATAGTGTTTGTTTAATATACTTCTATTATAATATGGTCATGTAGTAGTACAACCACCTGTGTGCCACTATCTGAACTGTCTATTGTTGAAGTTTGCATAACTGAACTGTTGACGTTTGATAAGTTTGAATGTACCATACTTGTTAGACATTACATAACCCTCATGTTCATAAGGCACACTATCAAATAGACATTGAACATTCTCTGTAGTAGTGATGCCTTCCATAAGTAATTCTTTTATCTCAATTATCATATTGTATAAGTGAAATAAGTTTCTAGAGTATCCAGTATCACTTGATAACTGGTCAGCATCTAGTGATTGACCAGAGCGTATATAACTGTTGATACTTACTTTCAACTGTGGAATATCCTTGCTCTCTGGAAATCTTACAAATGGTATGATAGTCTTAGCAAGTGTGATAAGTAAACTTAATCTAAAATGTCTATTAGATATTGATGCACCTGTATCAATAAAGTGTACACCACAACTCTTAGATTCTTTATAATGAAACTTAGCATCTAACTCTTGTATGGTAGCACCAATATACTGTGTATGAGTGGCAACAATAATGTCATCAATCACACCATCAAATTTATATGTAATAGTATTGGGTGTGTGAGTATCTGAACCACCATAACCAATAAAGTCGCCTTGATATATGCCATCATTCTGTGGTAGTCTATCTAGACATATATGTAGAATCGAAGCAACTCTAGGTATATGTCCATGATTAGTTTCAATATCTGTGTGAGTATAGTTTATCTTGATTCTTCTCTTATTGAATACTGATTTAGTTCCAACAAAGAATTTGCCATTCTCAGGGTTAGTTCCATATACTATAGCAGGGGCACCATCATACTTTACTGATACCTGACTCTGTTTAGTATCTAAGAAGTTGATAGCATTGATCGCACCACGCTTACCCTCAAGTATATGATCTTCAATATGTTCTAAATGTTTGTTCTTCATACTACCATTATAACACATGGCACTAGGTTTTCAACTACCTGTGTGCCACTATATTAAATGTCACACTCTGGGTTGACAAACTTTCTATTTCGCTTTACTTTCTTTGTATTGATGTCAATTAAATCTTCTAATTCTTCTATCGAATTAGCAAGGTTATCATCATCTTTTTCTTCTGAATAATAGAACAATGCTTCACTTAGTAAGTTGAATTGTTTATCAGTTAATGTTACATTGATTTGATACATTTATCTTAAAGGTATATTGAATGACATAATAGTTCTCTCCTTATCTGATACTGAAGCAGGCGACTCATGTAATAACATAGAGGGAAATGTTAGTATCTCTCCCTCACTTACTGGAGGCGCAATCTTATTAATTGTACCATAGTAAGGGTCAGGAAATGGACTATAGAATGTAGTCGGAAAGTGCTCTTTTTCATCAAACTCAACATACAATACGCATGATATGTTCGTTAAACCATGATTATGAGCACCATGATATTGTCCTCTAATGTATCTTTGTGACCATAGTTGCCATTTATCTACACTATCGCAAGGGCAATCCCCTCTATATCTATCACTCAATAATTGTGTATAGTACTCTACTATCCCATTCAAGTCTGATGTAAGTATGTTTACAAAATCATCTAGGTAAGGCGATATAGTATTATATTTGTAGTAATCTGTTTGACACTCTACTACATCACAACCTTCAAAACTGATAAGTTCTAATAGTTTATCCTTTTTGGTATCCCACTTATCCACAGCAAACTTTGCTATGGGTATTGAGAATAGATTTAGAGATTGAACACTCATTTGTGTTTGTAGTTGTTACGTTGTTTTCTTCTAGGTTTGATGCCCTTGTCTTTTTTCAACTGTGCCTTTAACTTCTTTAAAAATTTCAAGTGATCTGGATAGACCAACTTTTGAATATCTTTTTTTGCTTGACGCTCTTCCTTACTCACTTACCTCTATGTCATCTATGTCTTGAAAAACTATGTTCTCAAGTTCTGCCTCTGTCCACTCTGTTAAATCATCAAGGAATAAATCATCTTGTAAAAATTCCTCATCATCAACTGTCATTTCAAATACCAATGCCTCGGCATCATCTAATCGTTGATTGTCCACTAGATATTCAATTCTTGTAGAGTAATGATTGTCCATTTTCTGTAAACACTTTGCTCTGATTTTGTCAATTTGTTGCATTGTTTTGAACTGGTTAGTTACATTATACTATAAAAAAGTATCGTTGTCTATTTTCTGTTAGATAACGATACCTGTGCCTCTCCTTTGTGGAATATAGTTTCCACAACACTATTGAGGCGACGCTCTGTACCAATACCAACATTGTTGTAAACTGGTACAAACATTTTACCAAATGGTTTGATGTAATTAGTGCCATTGATACAAGGTTTAAGTGAACCATTAGCAATCTTACTTGCATCATCTTTATGTAGTCTGATGACTCTACCAATGGTTTGTGCCATAGTAATTAGATCAAGGTTTCTCAATAGAATACAGGCAGATAGACCTGACACATTCATACCCTCTGATAGTATAGAGTGATGGAATAGTAGAAACTTCTTATCGTCATCTTTGCCCCACTTGTTCATTAAGTTGAAAAATGTTTTACGAGTGACTTTCTTGCCATTGATGATAGCACCATACTTTGATGTAATCCACATCACATTGTACTTACGAGCATGGCACTCACTTTGGAAATCTGTCCTAGTAATCAATTTGTGGATATTGGTAGTTGACTTTGCAGTAACCAACACTTTAGTCATACTGTCCTCATTGTCCAGAGCATCAAGAATCATAACTTTGTCAATCTCTTCTGTGCTCTGATAAAAACCAACTGGATACTTGACCGCCTTGACTTGTGGTGGTACGATATAACCTTTCTGTATCAACTCTGGGGCAGGGATTTCTGCGATCACTTGACCATACACCTTAGCATTGTTCATACCTCTCTCTTGTGATGTATGATGCTTAGGTGTAGCAGTGAAGTAAAACTTTCTTCTAGTGATGTAAGACCTACTCTTGACACTCTCAAAGAAGTTCTTTTGAACTGAATTGTGTGCCTCATCATAATATACTGTATCCGCTTCAACATCTGATTTGATTCTGTGAAGTGAGTGATATGTTGTAAAGATCAACTGATTCTTTGTACTGTTATGATGCCACTCTTGTATCTCTTTTGGATTAGTGGTAGTCTTATAGTTAGTCTCTCCACTATGAACATGAAGCACCTCGACATTATCAATCTGCTCGAGGAACTCTTCACATAACTGTTGAGCAAGTAGGATTCTAGGAGCAACAACCACAATAGTCTGTGGTATAGGCATACTGAATCGCCACTTAGCGTCCATAATCATACACATTGTCTTACCGCCACCTGTGGGTACAAGAACCTGACCCCACTTCTGTTGCATGATCTGAATTATATCTGTTTGGTGGTCACGAAGTTGCATGATGTATTTGTTTCAATAAACATATTATAGTATAAAAAAACCCTCTGTGTAGAGGGTGTGTGACAGTTATCCAACTGGAGGTGGAGCACTCGTGCCACCAAATTCTTGTGGTATAGCGTCCATGTCAAATTTCTTCTCTGCTTCCTTAAGTTCAAGTTTTCCTTTCAAGGCATTGACCTCTGCAATAAGTGTCTTAATATCTTCTTGTTGTTTGAACAAGGCGGCATTTACCATTGCCTCTAGTGTAGTCAATCTCTCATCAAGATTACCAATAGTCCTCATTGATGCTTGTAGTTGCTTCTTTAATCTGTCAACAGTTGTTTGTTTTGCTGCCTTCAGTGCTTCTGTATCCGCTGTTAGTGAATCGTAAACCATAATTATTCTTTTTAGTTATTTAGAGCGATGAATTTAGAGATAGATATGCAACACATAAATGAGAGCATGACTACCACATCATAAGATTTAACCTTTGCATAGAAAGGAATACTCAATAGGCAAGATGTCAAGTGTATCATTGTTCCTACTCTTACTGATAGATGTAGTATAACAAAGTATGCTACAATAACAAGTGATGAACCTAATATCCTACCTGTAGTTAGTACCTTAAGCATGATTATCTCATGTAGAGATAACCGCCTGCCCAATCGCAGTTAGCATACATATACTCACGTTGATTAATAATTCTCATATCATATCTAACGTGTTTAGCAGGTGCTTTCCATGAAGCAGGTTTGTAAACTTCTCCTGTCTTTTTGTCAACAAAAGCGTGTACCCCTGCACTCTCATATTTGCCATTTCTAAAATCATTCTGTATGATTTTGTGGTACTTCTTACCTGATGAGATAGTAAACTTGATGCACTCCTCATCATTCTCTATCTTGTTTATTCTCTCTTGTAGATACTCGTCAGTAGCACCAGACATTGCTTGATTATCCATAGCAGAGCGTAATGAATAATTCCTGTACTGTGCTTCTAGGCATCTGCATAATTCTTCTGTCCATCTGAGAACAGTAACTTTCTGTTTTGATTCAATTAATGATGCCATGATTTATAATGTTTGTTGTAAAAAGAGAAAGGAAAGGTAACAAACATAAAACCTTTCCCTTCAATAAGGAGGAGCGAGTCAAGAGGTGCTTCACTCAACTTAGACCTAAGTTCGACTTAAATGCGACTTAACGCAACCTTGAAGGTGTGAGTACTAACTCAACTCCTCATATACTTATAATACTGTGTAGTCGGTATCAATGCAATCGGTAGTGTGCCACTTCTTAGACTGTCCACTTCTGGACTTCCAAAAAAGATAACCCAAACCAAAACCTAGACCAACCTTAGATACAGTGCTCACACTATCGCCCATCTGATTCAGGGCAGGCCTCATTCCTTGATTGTGCATTGAGTACGGTTTCTTGCCTAGTCTATCCATAGTATTATAATTGGGTGCGAGAAACAAAATACTCGTAAGTATTTGTTTCCCTGTACTTATTATGGCACTATATTATTTGTTTGTCAAGTATTAGTCTCCCTTAAAATCAAATGCCTTTTTTCTCTCTTCCTGACTCAAGTTTACACATCGCCAACCATAATCCCCATTTGTAATTATTGTGGGCATTATATTCATTGATAATGTTATTCTACCCTCTCCCTCGTTATGTTTGTATCCATGTATGATCTGTGCAGGGAATATTATTAACTCGCCTTCCTTGACGACTATTTGTTCATCTTGATTGTGTTCAGTATATTTTTTCCTGAGTACCTGTAGAGAAGGCATCATAGGAAAATATAAACTCTCATCTTTTGAGAAGTGTGTATTGACATGATCCTTTTCTGGATCAAAGTTCACATAATATATTGCTGAGTATAAACAATTAGCGTGTTGATGTGGGTGCTGATACCCGCCTTTACCTGATATATTAATCCAACTATCTGTTACTTGTACTGCCTCCTGTATATAATGTCCTTGAATCTCTTTACCATAGTGTTCTGCTTGTTGTTCACACCAGTTTCTAAACCTACCAAATTTGGCATCGTTCTGTAATATAGAATAATGACCAACGTGTTTTAATTCTTTTGAGTTAGTATTATATGATAACTGATTTAACTTCTGTTCTTCTATCTCTGTTAGTATATTTTCCTTTACCTTATCATGAAATGGGCAAGGTATGATAGCAACAGGTGTTGGTAATATGTTTACTACTTCCATATTATAATAGAGGATAATCCCATAGTTTACCTGACCTAAACGTAGTCATGGCAGTGTGTCTCTCATCTTTTGTTAGTGGTTCAATTCTAACATCATTGATATATCTAGGCATCAAATTACTTGATACTGTTATTCTATTGTTTGTATAGTTAGTTGTATATCCATGGCAAGTGTTAGCAGGCCACAACAATAATGAACCCTCAACTCCTATAACTTCATTGATATAATTATACTTTGTTTCCTTTTGATTTGTCAACATATATGCAAAATAATCAGGAAAATTCATACTGTTATTAGGACGATAAAAATATGTTGGCGAGTGTGATTCATCATCAAAGTTCACATAATATAGGGCACAAATGACGGCATTTATATGGAAATGAGGCGATTGTTTGCCTCCAGAATCACACACATTTAACCAACTATCTGTCAATAAGAAATCTGATGTATCATAACCTAGTATGTCCTGTGCATATATCTCTGCCTGTTTCTGTATCCACTCTCTAAAATCTTTATACTTATCACTTGATAGAGGTGAATAGTAATCAAAATGTTCTAGTCCTTTGGCGTGTGCATCTACCTTTTGAAATTGGTATGTCTTACCATGACTATTGATCTCATCAATAAGTAATGACTTTACTGTCTCATGTTCTGGGTACATCACTGCCCCCAACTTCAATGGCAATACGTCAACTGTCCTCATTAAACCAGTGCCCCTCGCCCCATATTTGTTTTATAAAATCATCAGGCAACAAATCTTTTGGTGCAGGCGATGTATTAAAACTCACTGTAATTCTATCTTCATCTGTATTATTGACTCTACTTCCATGTTCTAACCATGAAGGAAATAAGTATAGATGATCTTCTTTAATTGGTATGTCCATTTCATATACACCATAACGAGTAGGTTGTATGTTATGAATACACATCATATATGGTTGTAGTGGCGATACCACAAAAAACTTACCAAAGTCTCCCTCTGGTAGTTGGCAATAAAAAGCACCACTTACGACACTAGACTCATGGCGATGTCTCGCTGTGTATCCGCCTTTAGGTAGTTTATTGTACCACGCACCACTAATAATTGAAGGATAATTTCCTATCTTACCATTATAGTCATCAAGACACTGATGAAAAACATTGAGAAAGTCAACACTACCCTCATCTTGCAAGGGGTCCCAACCACCATGACTACTCACACCATTCACTGCTAAAGAATGTACTGATGTTTCTCCTTTTTCTTTTATATGATTCTTGAAAAACTCTAATCCAGGCGCTGTCCTAAGATCATACTCTTCTAATAATGTCGGAAATAAATCCATATCAATTCCACTTACAATAGTCTATGTTGAGAACAACTCTTAAATCTGTATCAGTACATGACGTGCCTGCATGAAGTAAATCTCCTGAGAATATCACTGCCCTATTCTCTTGTGATTGTACCTTTTGTCCGTCCTCAAAATATGTATATCCATTGTTATCATTGAAATATAACACACATATATGATAGTCTGGTATGTCAGTAAACTTACCTTTATCATCTTGGGGACCTGATACATCAACGTGTAATGGTTTCTCTTCTATATTTGTTGTTCGAGGTGTGGCATTAAACTTAACCCTATGTAAAGCAAATGGATTAAGTGATGCAAATACTGGTTTAATTATACCATAAACATCTGATATTGGTTCAGAATCTATGTAACAGGCATGAGAAAATTGTGGGCAACCATCGCCCTCCATAACAGAGGTAGGAGAATAGTACCAAGGCATACGCCCACCAAAGATATACTCTCTGATGGGCGTAAAAACCTCTGTAGGTAAGAAGTTATCGTAAACTTCTATCATACTTGTATGAATCCATAGGTACGAATCTGATTGTTCTCTCAACTTGTATGCCATCTACCTCGGGCATATTCATATGTTCAAAGAAATCAGTGAATCTGTTATACATTTTTGCACCCTCTGTTCTGTTCCATGATTTTTCTGCCTCATCACTTGGGTGGTGTATAACGATAACAATATGTGGTTTAGCAGGGTTCAAATTGATATGAGTGATAAACTCGGTATCAAGTTTGTTTGTGTGACCTGATGAAGCAGAATATACTAATGTATTACTGTCTCTTAGATCATCACACTTGGCACTTATGATTGTCTTATTAGATTTTAGTTCCCAATTAATGCGAACCTTACCCTCAAGACGATTCTTTTCAGTAATATACTGAGACTTCGCCATTTTCTTGATACTGTTCTGTTCGTTCTTAGTTCTAACCAACAGACCCTCTAGAATTGAAAGACATCTTGCTGAATCAAAGTCAAACTTTGGGTCTGCAAGTTTGTTCTTAACCAGAGTCTTTACAATATCCTTCTTACTATTTGATGTCTTGTGCTTCTCATCTTCCTTGTTAGCAAGTTTAGATAAGTAATCAATCTCAAGATCAGATAGAGTCTTACCAATATCATCAGGTAATATTGCAACTGGTATGTCAATTACCTTAGCACACTCTGATGCAGCAGTGAGAGTATGGTTTCCGTTGTTTAACTCTCCAAGTATGATGAATATAGGATCGCAGTTGTCTGTGTTACCACCATTTGCTTCAATCAATCCTTTGATCTTACGAACTGACTTATGATCTAGTTCATCTGCTCTACCTTGAAATCTTGGTACATCAACCCAATCTTCAATAGGTTTCTTACCTACATTGAACTCTCCTTTTCTTCTTCTAGTATCAATGTCAACACATTTCTGTATGTCTAGTGACTTGTGTGAGAATGAAGGCGAACCATTACTCTGATTGTAATAGTTTGGATTGTTTCTCGCATCTACCTCAGAGAGGATTGCGTGTTCAGCGTCTTGCATTTGTTTGTATGTTCCGTATTGTAGTATTTTGAATATTAAAACAGGTTCTGACCCTGCCATTACCTTTCTAAACTCAGGATTCTTTGAACTCTCAAGATAAGTGTCCTCAGGCAATCCCAAGTGAATACCAACATACTTCATAAAGTTCTCGATATTGGTGTACTCATAGAGATACGCCACACCGCTTCCTTTGAGTGGTATGTATTCTTTAATGGAGGGCGGAAATTGTTTCATGCACCCATTCTATCATGATCTTTATTGTCTGTCAACCCTAATCCACAAATAAATTACCACATTTGGGGCAACAGTGGACTTTCTTATCATATTCCCCATACATTTGTTTGTAAAGTCTAGGATTAGATTTCTTGATTAGTAACTCATCAAGTTTCTGTACTTGTTTTTTCATTTTCTAGAATCTGGAGCATTTCTAAAGCGCCTTGTACCTTTAAAAACTCCTCTTTTTTGAGTTCAAAGGTTTTACTCAATTCTTGTATCTCTACTTGTAGATCATTCGCTCTCTTAGTCAGATCTTCTTTATGACTCATAATTTTGATGCACTTACACTTTATATATTATACCATAATAAATAGATTTGGCAAGGTATCACTACTTATATGGATATTGAACAGAGCAAAAGGGATTACGAGATACTGAATAATCCAGAGTTACAAAGACATGAGAATAATCCATCTGAGGTGCAAGACATCTGTAGGCATGATATGGTCTATAAAAGTCTCGCAACTGTTGGAGACTTCACTTGTCGTATCTGGTACTATAATAGTGACTATGATGCCTTAAATTCTACTGAGGGAACTAAGAGAATACATATCGTACCTAGTGAATCAGATTTCTTAGAGGACTATAATAAGTGGTTGAATATTGCTAATGCAACTTGGAGCGAAGGTGTCATATTTGTAAACCCAATCATTAGATTGAATGGCACTACCTTTCCAAACAATAAAGACTTAAAAGACTGTGTAAAGTATATCTCTGGCGTAGCAAACCATTATGGGGCATCAAAAGACAAAATTGTATCTATAGACCCACTAGACGGCGACAAGATATATGAAATGAGTTATGACGTAACTTCTGCAAAGACATACTCTGATGTATCAAATAATGTTTATTCGGATTTTACATCAAATGTCACAGCAGGCAGTGTGAGTTTGGACTACACTACGTCATTTGCTACTGGTTCTATCGGTTTAGATGCCATTAGAACACTCTTTAGTGGTAACAATAACATTGGTTCATACTACAGGGGTGGAGGGGTAGCAAATATAAACCAAAATAATAATGTTCCTACCAGTGGTCAAATATCTTTTAGTAATCTTAGAAACGTAGTAAGTGCGGTCACTGCTGAAGTAAATGGAAACTGGACTCATTTACAGGCAAGATATGAAATATATGGTAATAATATCTATCAGTCTAACTTGAAAAAGACTATGAACATCAATGGTAACGTGGGTGCTGCTGACAATGCTGACCCTGCCATTAGATTTAACAGTGGTGGTAATGGTATCCTTGAATTAAATGTCGTTAATACAAGTGGATCTCCAGTAGTCAGAGGTTACTCTGGTAATAGTGGTAGCGCAAACAGTGGTACTGGAGGAGGTGGAGGAATTGCTTTAGTTGCCTCATCAAACGTAAGAGTTCCTACAAGTCACTACAACAACCGCATTAGAGGTGGCGGTGGAGGTGGCGGCGGAGGCGGTCAAGGAGGTAAAGGTGGCGGTGGTGGCCACGGCGGAGGTAGAAGGTGTAAAGGTTGGTTCTGTGGTGGTAGTTATCGTGTCTGTTCTAATAATGGTGGTGCAGGCGGTAATGGTGGTGCAGGCGGAACAGGTGGTAGAGGTGCTGGATATTATTGGAACTCTGCTACTGCTCAATGGATAGCCGCTTCTACAGGTGGTGGGAATGGTTCAGGCGGAGCAGGCGGTTCTTCTAGGTCAGGTGGTACTGGTGGTACTGGTGGCAAAGGAGGAGATGGAGGCAGTTTTGAATCTAATGGTTCAAATGGAAATATAGGAAATACTGGTGCAACAGGTGGTGCAGACCAAGAAGGGTGCGGATACCATAGTAGTGGTAGATCAGGAAAAACAGGCACTGGTGGAGGTCCTCCAGGCGGCGGTGCTAGTAAGGCTACTGGTAACGTAACAACTACCTAGTTAAATCCATATATTAATTCACGTTTAAGACCATCTTGGTTGGCAGTCGCTAGTTGACCACCTACGACTCCCTTTGGTAACTCTTCCCATGTAGATAGTTCTGAAAGCCAGTCAGAGGGAAACCAATCAAGAGACTTTGTTACCTCTATGATAGAGGATACTGATGTAAAGTGAGATTCTCTTCTCTCACTATATGTTCCAAAATTATCATTAGGAGTAGTTCCGTTTGGAGCATCTTTCATAAACTGAGTAGATAAAAAGAATCCAATCTCTTTGACAAATCCATCAGCGTTGGATTCTAGTTCCATTTCTATAAGATTGTTGGTCTGGTCAGTGGTTATCGTATCAATGCAATCTGTCAATCCTTTTATGTTCTGATATAATTTTGTATTCGATCTAGTCCCAACATATTTTAAAACATCTTCTGATAAGTATGAATCAGTCTTTAATAATCCTATCTTGATTGTCTTATCTATTCTACTGATCTTAGCGACAGATACCTCATAGTTACCAAATTCCTCAGGCACCAATAAATCCAGTAATCCTTTTAGCATTGATGTATCAGGATTGCCTGTGACTTCTGATGTGAGTTGGCATATAGCATCAACTGTAGCATCTATCAAAGGCACACCTTCAAAGACAAGTAACTCATTTGACAGTACACCATTCTTCCAGTAGGCATAAGTCTCTCCCCCTAGATATTTGAATAGAGGATTCTCTCCTATATGACCATCAAAGTATTGGAATTGATTAATACCTGTACGAATCATAGAACTAAATCCATATTCAGTTTCATTTCCCTCTGACTTTATAAATGCCGCTGCCTGATTAGATGTAGTATCAGAAAAATAATCAGGATTGGCCTCTATGATTTCTTTTATGGCATCAATATCCACACTATTAAGTAAGTTAGGATACTTACCTGAGTTAGATACTGAAATTAATTTGTCTAAATCAACCATTGCTTTCCTTTTTGATAACTGAACCAAGTAATAACAGAATATCGTTCGCCTTCGGTAACTGGGGTGACTTCATGTTTGAATAGGTGATTGCAAGGATAAACATGAGCAGAGTTACCACCTGAGAGTAAGTCATGTTTCTCCCAGAATCTAATCCCACCACCCTCATAGTCATCATTGATAGTATATGATGAAGTTACAGACCCAGCATCAGCATCTACATCAGCATGAGGAGACAGGAAACCGCCAACAGGGTATTTACATAACCAATACCCTGAGTATTTATCGTATATAGGGTCTGCTGGTAATGTATTACCACAATCTTTGTATATCTTAGGCATCAGTTTCATATGTGCCCTGTGAATCAAATCATATATCTCCCCATGATGAGGTTCAACTTCAAAGTGGGATCTCCAACCAGTTACTTTATATAAGTGTGTGCTGCGATCAGGTTCTTCTGGATCAGGAAAATCTATTCCTCTACATAATTCGAGCAATCTTCTATGATCGACTGAAGAAAGAACATTCCGATAATGAAAGATATAGTGAAGTAATCCGTCTGTTTCATTCTGCATCTATGTCTATGCCTAAACTGTCAGGCCACACAAATCCAGACATTGAAGTTCTCGTTCTGTCTGTGTACCAACCCTTCTTCATCACGGCAGTATGCCACATATATGAAGGATATATGACCAGTCTATTGAATTTCATTGGTACATGATGTTCTTCTTCCCAAACATCTTCTATTAGTGTAGTATCATTATCTATCTGATCTAGTGCCTTGTCTTGAAAATCATATACCCACTCTTTAAAATTCCAATATTCCTCTGTTCTTTTATATGGTTTGTACACATTCTCCATATTAGTAAGTCCAGTTCCCTTGTGTCTAAAGAATGATGTGCCTCCCTGTGCATCTACTTCTGGATTAAGATATAAAACTGTTGCGAATACTGCTGGGTCAACATGAGGTTGGATCGAAATTCTATTCACATCTGTGTCGCTGTGCATTGCATTGACCTGATATGATACTTTTACTTCACTGGGTTCTATATTCTTAAAGTCTGTGCATTTCTGAATCATGTGTCCAACAAGCAAAGACACCTCAGGCAGATCAATGTGTAACTTTGACTGATAGCCTGGAAATACCTCGTCTGGATCTCCTTTATGTAAATCATTATATTGCATCGGCAACTTAGATACTATCTCACTAATAAACTCGTGAGGGTTCTCTAGCACCTCGTCAACTATGATGATTGGGTGGTTTTCTATTCTTGTTACTTCGTAATGTAGGTCATCTGAGACTTTGTGAGTCTTTTCATCAATAATATTCAGTTGGATCATAGTTTATAACTCTAGGTTGTATTCAGCAATCATGGCGAACATTTTATTCTGTATATGTTCTAGGTAGGATTTATTGACTGGCGGTATATCCTCAGTCTTATCAAGATAATCGGTGATCGTGTGGTGAAGTATTCTCACCTCTTCAATCCCCATTATTGCTTCGCAATGCCAGTCTCCATCTTGAAACTGTTTAGGTTCGTATCTATCTTCCATTAGAAATCATCTGGTGGAGATATCTTCATAACAAATCTGAGTTCGTCAATCTCTTTCTTAAGTTCTTTGACTGCCTCTATCAATAGAGGAACTAACTTCTCATATTTGACTGTTAGATAATCATCTATTGGTCTGCAAGCAACTGCCTCTGGTAATACTTCTAATACCTGTTGAGCAGATACACCAGCGTGTCTACCATCTGGTAAATCAAGTCCTTTACCTGTCTCATTGAACTCATATGTGAATCCACTTAACTTACATACCTTAGCAACAGCACCTTCAATCTGTTCGAGATTTGTTTTTAATCTCATGTCAGATGCAAAGGCAGTAATGTCTCCACCGACTGATAGGTTAGTACCATCAAAGACTAAGTTACCATTAGTTGTAGTCGAGTTTGTATTATTGTTGAATGGGATTCTATTCTGAGCACCAACCACGTTAGTTGCAGTTGTAGAAGTGACTGAATTACCATCAATACTACCCTCGATAGTAGTATTTGACTTCAGTGCTTGAACAGTGAGTTTAGTTCCGTTAAATGTGAAGTTACCACTAGTAGAAGTTGTATTTAATGCACTGTTGTAAGGAACTCTACCACTAGCACCAAAGAAGTTGGTTGTAGTTGTGGCAGTGTTGGAGTTACCAGCGAACTCAGTTCCAACGTCAGAGTTAAATGTACCTGTAACAGTCAGGTTGGCGATTTCATTATTACCACCAATAGTCGCATTATTACCTGTGATTCCATCAGGGAAGGCACCAGCACCGCCTTGGAATATACCAGTTGCAGTAATATCCTTGACTTTTGTACTACCATTAGAGTCTCTACCCATGATAGATGCACCTGTCGTCCAGTTGCTGTCTATCATTGTAAGACCATCAAGTAAGTCAGCGTTCAAGTTGACACACTTAGATGTAGATGCAACTTTGATAGGAGGAACATTGGTTGCAGTAGATTCAAACTGGAATGACTTAATCTGTCCAGCAGGACCTGCCTCAATGGTCATGTTTGCATTATTACCAGCACTCAAGGCAGTAATAATACCAACGTCAGCGGTGACTTTAGGAGCAGCAAGACCATCACCACCTGATGTCATATTGATTCTCGCCATTGTCATAGCGAAACCACTGATACAAGTGTAAACACCAGCGTTAGCGAATATAGTCAACTGTTCTGACTCTACGCCAGGAGTAGGACCATATTTACTACCAATATATCTGGTAGTCAATCCATCAGAATCTACATCATTAGAGAAGTAGGCATCTGGCCCGATCAAGTCATCAGTAAATGTAATGTCTGTACAGGTTAGGTCAGCAATGTTTGCAAGTTCAATGTCTGCGTTACCACCACCAGCAGAAGGAACTGTTAGGTTAGTGATAGTTGCATTTGTAACTGTCTCGTTAGCAATGGTCGCACTGTTTGTTACTTGTAAGTTAGTAACAATACCTGTGAATACTCTGTTCTCATTGACATATTGTGTACCAACGTGAGATAGAGTTGTAATTCCTATGTCAGCATACAGTCCATTAGTTACAACACCGACTGTAACGTGTAGATCAGTAATGATACCAGCCTTCGCATATAAGTTAGATGATGCTTCAAGTACACTGAATGAACCATTGTCTGCATTGACAAATGTACCATTGAATGTACCACCTGTACTCTCAAGGTTTCCAACTTTAAGTGTACCTTCAAATGTACTTACACCAGCGAATGTGGACTTCATAGGTCCTTCAACCACTATCTGTGATGCTGGTTTGAATGTTACATAAGTACCAACAACTTCCATGTTGTAAAGTCTGGAAGTACCAGCCTCATGTACCTGTGTGTAGTATCCATGTTGTTCCCAAGGGATTCCCTCATAGGATATACCACCTGTGGTATTGTATCCCCAGAAATTTGCGTTCTTCTTAATTACTAGAGTATCGTATGACACACCAGCGAATGACTGGTTGGCAGCAAATGTAACCATACCAGACACAAACAAGTCTTTGATCTTGGCAACACCATTACATTCAAATGAATCTTTGAAGTTGAATACACCAACGCCAGACTGTCCAATACCTATCTGATCAAACTTATAGAATGATCTATTTGTTTCCTGTGAAACTGCACCAAATCTTCTCCACTCACCCTCTGCAAAGATGTGTCCTAAGTATCCACCAGCCGCAGGCACACCCACGAATGATAAATCACCTGATCTTCCAGCAGATGTAGGAGTAGAAATACCAACTGTGATGATCTTACCCTGTGGGGCATCTCCTCTAAGTGATAGAGTTACAGTCTCAATACCATCATCAGATGTGTTGGTAAGTTTCTCTGTCATGTTGACAGGACCATAGAACTGTGTGGTTCTATTGTTGTTGTCTCCACCCTCAACTGTGAGTGACTCTCTAATCAATACTTCATCAAATACACCTGATGCTCTCTTGATTGTCTCAGCCTCAGCATCATCACCAACATAGGTGAATACTGGTGCCTCAAGAACTTCTTCTTCACCAGTGATTGATGATAACTTCTTATATCCTGTAAAGAAGTCTCCTGAGTCGTTCATACCAGTGTAAACAACTGTACCACCGTCTAGTTCCTTCTTCTGAGCAGTCAGTGATTCAGTATCAGATAGAACTCTGTCCTGTTTCTGTGGTAATGATGTAGAGTAGTTTCCTGATCCATAACCAAGATATTCAAATGTATGACCAGAGGCACGAAGGATCGAAGGTCTGCGTAATTCCATGGCAAGAACCTTGATCTTCTTGATCGTAGTTCCTGTTATGGCAGGCGATGCCAGTGTACCAAACTGTCCACGAAGTATATTGTTTATGTTATCACTTGTAAATCTTACGACCTCTCCATTTATAATACAGTAGTCTCCTCTTCTGAATCCTTCAGTAGATGAAAGAGTAATAGTTGTATCAGTAGATGTTAGTGGAGCGTTAAGAGTTGTGGATATACCAGTATAGAAGTATGATGCTCTACCAGCTAAGTTGTTCTCACCAGCACTCAATGACTTACCATTAGCAGATATACCAGTACCAAACAGTCTAGTATCAGTCAACAAGTATGATGTTGCAATACCAGATGTAATAATACCAACATTACATGTAATACTTCTTAGGGGAATATCTTCCTCAACACCATCAACAACTAACTTTCTGTCATCAAATAGTGGGTTCTTAGTTCCTTGAATTACAAATGAGTTTCCAGGCACAAGTGAGTGGTTGTTGTCAACTCTAATAGTTGTAAGTCCAGTTTCTCCAGTGACATCAATATAAGTTACACCAACACCAATGTTTGATAAATGATATGTTGGAACTCTTCTGTCATCTCTATCTTTGAAGTATGGATCTAGATTTCTAGCAGTTCCTATCTCAACTGAAATAGACTTAGATGTAGGAATATCTACGATCTTGAATGTACCATTTAGTTTTGGATCTTCAAAACCAGTTAAGTTTAGTCCATCACCTATGTTGTTAAAGATAGATGTGACTGAAACAACACCAGCAGTAGTAGGAGCACCAGCAGGGAATGATGATACAGTCATGGTATTTCCTATACCATATCCGCAACCGCCATCAACTAAACTGATATCTGTAATAGTACCAGCAGCAGACACTGTTATCTTAGCAGAAGCGTTCTGTCCAATCAAGGCAACGTTTTCTAGGTCTGCAGCATAGATGACTGTGGCAATTCCTGATCCGTTGTTATATCCAGCGCCAGGAGTTATAAGTTCTAATCCCTTGACTGAGTTGAAGTTATGCTCAACGTCAGTAAACAGAGTAACAGTGGTATTACCAGAACCAGTAATTACTGCACCTGTAGCAGCATAACCTACCTGTTGTCCCTGCATGAAGTAACCAAGAGATTCTTTAGTGATGGATCTCTTTTTGTCACTTGTTACAACGTCACCTATAACAGAAGCACTAGCATGAGTGATACTTGGTTCTGGATCTGAGTCGTAGTTGTCTCTATCTTGTTGTGGATATAAGTTTCTTACGTCCTGTGAGAAGGACTTCATTGATACACCAAAACCTAGATCCTTGTCTAGTGGTATTGATGAACATACTAAGATGACATTATAAACACCATCTTGTCCAGATGTGCCAGGCACATGAGGTCTGTTCTCTTGAACCCTATAAACTGCAAAACTATCATTCGCCTTTGATCTTTGAACTGTTGGTAAGGATTCTACCTGTTGTTGTGTAGTTCTCTGGTTTACTTGGTTGAGGAATAAGCCTGGATCTGTAGTAATACCAGTAACAGTGAACTTCTTAGTTGATGTAACATCAGCTATAGGGTGTTCTCCATTGTATCCTAACTTAGAAACTGCTGTACTGTTGTTTACAGAGGAAATATTCCTGATAGTTACAATATCATTTGGTTGTAATCTGTGTGGTTCTTCTGTTGTATATGTAAGAGTATTAGCATTGTAAGATGCGGTCTTAATAATCTTGACGTTCTTAAGTTGAGTTGGGTTACTCAAGTCTGCACTCAAGAATGATGCACTACCTACACCAACTGTCTTAGATTCCTGTAGAATGAAACCAGGCTTCGGAGCACGAGCATTGGTATGTTCTTTTGGTATAACATATCTTGCTCTATAAACTCTATCAAGCAATGATCTGTTATCTACTCTTCTCTTGAGGAATGTAGTACCTGTTTCTTCTCCAATAACACCCACACCAATAGTGTTAAGGGCAGGGAATATAGTATTAGTTGCAGTGCTAGGAGATGCAGTTAAATACCAACCACCAACTGTATTCTGAACATTATTAATGGTATAAGTCGTCTCATCATACTGCATTGGGTGGCCTGGATCGCCAGGAGTCTTGTCTGATACAGTTGATCTAACTGATAGTTTACCACCACCATTAGAGATACCAGTGATAGGTCTACGAGCAACAGCATCGTTAAATGTAGATGCCAACTGTATTCTATCCGCAGCAAGTGTACCACCAGATATGGCAAAGTATATCTTGTCATTGATAATACCACTTGGAGTTTCACCTGTGTTACTGAATACTCTTATCTTTTCACCATTTACTAATTGATGATTAGTTTTAAATTGAAGTACGTTTGAAATAATGGCGTTGACACCAGAGTTTCTAATTACCTCATACTCTTTTACTGATGAAGTTCCAATACCACTAGGAACTTGCATAAAGATAGGTGATTCATAAGTTTCCTGTACAGCCTGTCCAGATAAAGTATTAACTAAACTTAGGAATAACTTATCATCTTTTCTAGCACCAACCTTAAATGAGTCAATCTCATGTGGTGGAACAATCTCTTCGTTGTCATATCCAAAGAGATAGAATCTATCTGTAACACCAACACCAATAGTTTTTCTGGTATCAATAGTTAACCAAGATACAGTAGAGTCCTCTCTTACTATCTCTCTTGGTGGTATGATATGTGTGATATAACCTACGTCGTCTCTATCAAATGACTCTGGACGGAAACCTCTAGCCTCAAGAGCAGTCTGTCCAAAGTTAGAGTTAGAGTTGGTGATTGATGCGTCACCGCCTCGTTCTGCATGGAAGTGTCTAGCATATGCAATAGCGAAAACAGACACCAACTGGATAACAGAATTATTCCTAGTCCTCATGTGTGAGGTTTCATAATTCGGTTTGTATATCGCCCTTGAGTTAGAGTGTAGTGGTTTCTCTGACTCTGCTACTGTTGTCGTATCATTGAAGATTGCAGTAGTGGGATTATATAAAATGAAGGCGTTATCGTCTTTCTGAATTGAAATACCAGTGAACTGAGCACAAACCATAGATTTGAAACCAGTTGCCTTGTCTCCATCACAATCCAATCCATTCATACCAAATACTGAACGGAGTGATACGTTGAAGATATATGGAGAAGCAGATCCAACTGTGTCTGACTCTACAATAACACTAGAGTTCTGTATTTCCTGTGCAGTAGGTAGAGCATTGCCTGGAATATTTGAAGTCTCAAACGTAAACTGAGTAGGACTTAATATTTGATCTACAAGGAATGAACCATTATAAGATGTAATAGCAGTAGTAATACCAGTGATTAAGACAGGAGTATCTTTGAATAATCCATGTGCCTTATTAGTATTGACTGTAATAGTTGCACTTGGAGTGTTACCATCACCAGCCTTGATAGATGTAACACCAACTGGGTCTGATTGTAAGTCTCCAACGATTCTAAATTCATCTACGTTGGGTTCAAAGTCATCAAATGTTGGGTAATCACCAACTGGTCTACCTGATGAGTCTCCATATGCCTTTGCAACCTTGAAGTAGAACATA
>Ga0181414_1000129_pt1 | contig 22437 bp, 16 predicted proteins | sample 37SPOviralmetaG_FD_130139 | JGI IMG/M metagenome (GOLD analysis project Ga0181414, IMG submission 130139) | Marine viral communities from the oligotrophic San Pedro Time Series (SPOT) site, San Pedro Channel, CA, USA - 37 SPOT_SRF_2012-11-28 | ecosystem: Environmental > Aquatic > Marine > Strait... | reverse complement strand
CACAGAAAGTTCAGTTTCTAAAACAAGTAATACATACACAGTAACGCATGGTCTTGGTACTAGAAACGTTTTATGTCAAGTTATAGAAACATCTTCAAGTGCTAGTACAAATTCAGATAAAAAACATCAAACAGTTAATGTAGATGTTGATAGACCAGACAATGCTGGTAATACAGTTGATGTTCTATTTGGACAAACTGTTACTGATGGCGCTTACAAAATACTTATTACCAAAATAGGTTAATAATAAAAAAAATTAGGCGGTACGTGAGTACCGTCTTTTTTACTACTCAAATAAACTAATATGGCAATACCATTTTTATCTCCCACAGGGAACATAAACATATCTGATGCTAGTCCGTCTCTTACTTTAACAGACACGGACAACTCAAGTGCTATTACATTTTCATCTGTTGGTGGAGCTTTAGTGCTTAATACTACATCAGACCAAGTTTATCAAATTGGTGGGTCAGAAAAATTTAGAATCGCAAGTTCAGCAGCAACTTTTGCAGGTGCTATTAATCTTGATTCAAATCATATTAATATTGATGGTAATGGTGCTGTTATATTTGACAACACAAATAATAATAATGCCTGGTATATAAGAAATGGTGGTACAAATTCTGCTACCTTACAAATGGGAGTAGGCTCTCCTGGAAGTAACATAAGGTTTACGTTAGATGCTCCAGGTAATGCAACTTTTGTGGGATCTGTAACAGCAGCGTCTTTTTCCGGTGATGGTAGTAATTTAACAAACCTACCAGCTACGCAATCTCCAATTTATGCAATGCCTGATGTTGGCGGTACGGCTGGTTGGAGAAAACTAGGTACTTTATCAAGTTTTTCACAAGGTGGTAATGTAGCTATTATAGAAATAGAAGGACACCAAGGGTATAACGCTTCTAATGGTCAAGATTATTCTATTAAACTATATGTTAAAACATCTAATGGAAATGGTGGAGGTCCTAATGGTCAAGGATTTAATTCTTGGTATGAAAGAACTGGATCAAACAGTGCGCTTGCAGAACTAGTATGGGATAACTCGGCATCTAATACATATGATTTGTATATGTTCATGCCAAATCATTCTGTTGGTGGTTATTACACTGTTACAAATAGAGTGGGTACATGGACGCATTCAGGTGCTTCAGCTAGTGATCCTGGTGTTAATAGTAGTTCTGTTCTTGAAGCTGCAAACATATTTACTATTGATAGTAGTTTAACTATTGAAAATAATTTAACTGTTAAAGGTGGTGAAATATACTTACCTGATACAAACACAAAGTTAGAAGAAGGTAACGGTCATATGTTTAGAATAACCACTCCTGGTGGTTATGGAGAGTTTGGTCCCGCAAACACAGGTCACTGTCATATACAAACTGATAGATCAAACTTTTACTTTAATAGAAGAATAAATGTTGATGAAGGTATAATTAGTTCTTACAATGAAGATTTAAACCTTAGAAGAGAACAAAGTGATGATGGTAGTCTTACTTTAGGTGTTGGTACACTTTATAGTAAAGTTAAAAATGATAGTCAAGTACAATTAGGAGGTTTTACGTTTAACACAGCTTTAGAAGACACATATCATGTTTACATGCCAGGTGTTTCTCCAAATGCTTTTGCTGGTGCTACAAAAAGATTAACTGTTGCTGCTACTAAAAACGGCACGGCTATTTCAACCAGTTCATTATTAAATGCGTTCCTTGCTCATGAAGAAACAGTTAGTATATCAACATCCAACACAGACACTATAATAATAGAAATTAGTGGTTTCGGGCTTAACTATGGTCAATGGTATGGTCTTTCTTTTGGTGCATCACAATGGAGAGCTAAAGATATTGATATAGAAATATCTTCAGATAACGGCTCTAACTACACATCTATATATTCCGAAAATGATCAACCTCACGCTACGGTTAGAACTTATCATGGTGGTAACAACACTGTTATAAATAAAATTAAATATACATTAACTAACTGGAATACATCATCAACTAGAATAAATCATATATTTGGTTATAAATACTTACAAGGTGATACTAATTATCTTGATAAATACATGAACTCTAGTTTATATGCTTCTATTAACTGGAAAGATAATTATCCAGCTACTTTTGGTAACGATGGTGATTTAGTTATAAAACACACTGGTAGTGATTCTATTATTGAAACTAATGCTAGTACAGCTACTGGTGATCTATATATAAAATCTCAAGGAACAAATCACGATTTATATCTACAAGCATATGATGATATATTTATTAGACCAGCAAATGGTGAAAACGGTATAGCTGCTTATAGTGATGGATCTGTTGACTTATATTTCGATAACAATTTAAAATTAGCAACCACAAACACAGGAGTTAGTGTAACAGGTACGGTTGTTGCAACTGGTTTTTCAGGTGATGGAAGTGCTTTAACAAATGTAACTGGAACTGATAATACGAAAGTACTTAAAGCTGGTGATACAATGACTGGTGATTTAACTATTCAAAAAGATGATCCTACATTAACATTATATAATGATGGTGGCGCTAATACTGATCCAAATGGCACAATAATATTTTCAGAAGGAAGTGGTGTTCAAAACTTTGATATTAACTATAACGGAGCTCTTGATAGATTAGAGTTTAGAGGAAGAATAGGTAATACTGATAACACAGATTTAGTATTAATAAATAGAGATTTAAGCACTACAATGCAGGTTCTAGGAGGTGCAACAGTAGCTGGTGATCTTTATGTACAAGCAGACGATGCTGATTTTTTAGTAAGATCAGCAGATTATACTATATCTAGAATAATTTCTAGGGGATCAACTGGTGCAGATTTAGATAAAGGTTTGTTCTCGTTAATGAGTTCAGATGGCACTAATAACAATGTAGAAAAAGTTCGTATAGATTCAGCTGGTAACTCTTGGTTTGATGGAGGTAATGTAAGTTTTGGAAGCAATGTTACAATTGCAGGCGCTTTAACTGTTAATGGTACAACTACAACTTTAAATACTACAACTGTAGAGGTTGAAGATAATATATTACAACTTAACACAACTCAAGGATCACCAGATACAGCAACAGCTGCTACATCTGGTATATCTATTTATAGAGGCAATGGTGTAACACAAGCGAGTTTAATATTTGACGATGGTGATGACACTTGGGACATAACAAATAAACTTAAAGTTGGAGTTAACTTGTATGTTGGTGGTAATGTATTTGAAGTTCAGGGTGCTAACCCTTATATAAAAGGTACTGGCTCTGGTGCTATGAGAATAAAACATACATCAGGTGAAACTATGTATTTACGACCTGATGAAACAGGTGCTTTAAGTATTTTTGAAGGTGCTAATTCACAGACTGTGTATATGATGACTGTGTCACCATCTTCAAACAATACTACAAATGATTCTGCTAAACTAGCTTTTCAAAGTAGATCAAAACAATCTGATGGAAATCCAGTTTCTAAGACTGCATATATAAAACATACGACACACGATATAGGTTATAACTATGGTACTTTAGATTTTTCAGGTACAAATAAAGCTAAATTTAATATGGATGTAGAAATATCAAAATCTACACCAACATTAAAATTTGATAATTTAGCTGGTGGAGGTTTAGATCCTACATTAGAAGCATCTGGTACTAATTTTAAAATAAAAACAACAAGTATTGATGCTATGACTTTAGCATTAGATACTGGTAACGCAACTTTTGAAGGTGATGTAACTGTTAGTGGTGGTGATTTAACTTTAGGGGCTGATGTTACTTTATTTAGAGACGGTGCTAATATACTTAGAACAGATGATGCTTTCCATGCTAATGGGCATATACACGTTGGTGGTGCATCTGGAGGTGGAAATATATATAATAGATCAGACACGAGTAATTATATTGGGTTTTCTTCAAATGCTATAGCTTTTTCTAAAAACGCAACTTTTGTAGGTAATATAAAAATAAAAAATGCTTTAATAGATAACGCTTCTGTAACTTCCGCTAGTACAACCACAACTGTTGCTAGTATAAGTGGAACTACTTACGCAGCTGTTTTCTTTGATTATGTTATTTACAAAAGTAGTAATATTAGAGCGGGTACTGTTGTTGCTTGTAGTGATGGAACAAATGTTTCTTTTAATGAAACATCAACAGTAGATTTAGGCGATACATCAGATGTAACTTTAGCAGTAGATTTATCATCGTCTAATTTTAGGTTGAGAGCAACTACAACATCAAGTACTTGGAATATTAAATCATTAGTAAGAGCAATATAATGGGAATAGCAAGAGGAACAAATATAGTAACAGACGGTTTAATATATGGATACGACACTGGGTATGGCGTGGCTGACGTAAACACACCAACTAGATTTTACCCAGGTGAAACGACAGAAAATTTAATATATGATATGGGTGGTACCGTTACATCATCGTATCCAGAAGTTGTATATATTTGTACAGCTCAAGAAACAAATGTAGTAGACGCAACAGCACCTGGTGGATCATATTCAAGATTTACTGGAAACACAAATGATTCTAACAACCAACTTTATAGTAGATTTAGTACGTTTTCTATTAATGTTGCTGGAGATTCTATTAATTACAGTGTATGGTTAAAAGGTTCTGGAACATGTCATCTTACTATTTATGATAACTCAAGCGGTTATAGAACTAGCCCTACTATAACACTGACAACTGAGTGGACTCGTTACAATTATACCGCTACAGTTAATGCTAGCGCAACAACATATTGGGTAGCTGTTAGAGGAGTAACAAGTAGCACAAATGTATATGTATCTGGTCAACAAGCTATCAGAAATACACACGCAACACCTTACGTTGAAAATAATCGCTCAGCTACACAAGGGTTAATAGACTTAAAAAGAACAATAAATATAGATATATCAAACGTATCGTTTGATAGCACGGGTCAACCTGATTTTGATGGAACAGATGATCGTATAGTATCAAGCACTGCTATTAACTTAAGCTCTTATACATCTGTAACTTACGAAGGTGTTGTAAAAGCCGTTGGATTTGCGTCTCATGACAGATGGTTTAGCGCAACAAACTCAGGTGATAGTAATTTTCACAATCCAGATCTTTCAATAGGAACAGATGGTCAGTTATTATATTATTTTGGATCAATTGGAACCAACGCTTGGATAGTACCAAGTGGACTTACGATAGATACAACTAAATTTAATCATTTAGTTTATACGTTTACCAATGCTGGTGTGGCTAAAATTTATATAAATGGTATTCAACAACACACAGCAACATACAGTGGTTCACATACTTTTCCAAGCAGCTCTAAATTTATGGCAGGTATGAGGTTTGATAATAACGGTGAAGGAGTTGACGGAAGTATACCAATAGTAAAAGTGTATTCTAAAGCGTTAACAGCGGACGAAGTAACACAAAACTATAAAGCATATAAAAACAGATTTAATTTATAATTATGAGTAGATTTCAAAACAGAAGATGGTTAGTATTACCAATAGAAAAAATAGATGACATAAATTTTGATCAGGTTTTACAATCAAACAAAGAGTCTTTGAGAAAGTCAATAGATAAAACTAAAACTTTTGTAAAATACAATGTTACAATCGTAGAAGAAGATATTGAAACTACGTATAAAGATTTAGAGACAGATAAAGATGTTTCTTATATTACTAAAGCTGGCGTGTATGGTAGACCTGATGTGTATAGCACAGACTACACAGAATATAACCATGAAGACATATTGGCTTTATTAGCTACAGACAAATGGACTACAAACGAAATGAAAGAATAAAATGGCAACATCACTAGGACCAAATTACGTAACAAATGGATTAGTTTTTGCTGTTGATATGGGGTCTAAAAGATCATATCCAGGAAGTGGAAACACTGTATACGACTTGACTGGTAACGGATATGATTTTACTTCATTAACCAGACCTAGTTTTACATCTGTAAACGGAATAGCTTGTATGGATTTTACTAGTGGAAACGGTGAGCATATGGATAGCGCTATAAACTCTCCATTTACTGGTGATAATTTTGCTATTAGTGTTAGTGCTGTAGTTAATGAAAACTCAACAGGTAGTTATAAAGGTATATTATCACAACACGAGCAAGATGGTAATGATTCTATGGCTTTTATATCATACGGTGGTAAATTTGCAACTGATCACTGGTCTCCAGGAGGTCGTCACTTAACTTCGGCACATGGATCAAATCAAATACATATGGTTACATGGACAATATCATCGTGGGACGACCATCAAACAACTGCTCATAAAATATATTTAAATGGTGTGGCTCAAGCAACAACAGCATATTCTGTAGACACTGTTGGAGCTTTAGTTGCTGATAAATTTAGGATTGGTAACTGGCAAACAAGTAGATCTGACATGGATTTTGATGGTCAAATATATGCTGTTAGTTGTTATAATAAAGAATTAAGCGCAGCGGAAGTTTTACAAAACTACAATGCTTATAAAAATAAATATAATATATAATGTACACAGGACCTAAAACAATAAACAACGGATTAGTATATGGACATGACACTGGGTATGGTGTTGCCGATAATAGTAATTCAACTAGGTTTTATCCAGGTGAACCAACAACTAACTACGCAGATGATACGATAGATGCTCAAGGTGGTTGGGGAGGTAGCTATAGTTTAATAGATTCAGCTACAAAAACGTTTCAATTAAATGTAAACAGTTTTAACGGATCAGCTGGTTCTGGTCAAGGTTGGAGAACTTTTGTTTGGGATATGAGAGCACATACTGGTTCTGCTGTAACTATATCGGCAACTATAGAAATTCCAGATAATAGCCCAGGTGATTTTGCTTGGGTTATGATGGGTCAAGCTAACAGTGGATCTAATGGAACTTCTGCTGCTAATTATTTAGGTTACTCAGCTGCTAGCGAAAGGTATCAAAAATCAACAAAAAATACAGAGCGTATAAGTTGGAGTGGTACTATAGGTAATACTGGTACAGCTAGTCAACCTAATGGTTATATAGGTTTTACGGTTTGGTATAATAGTGCTACATCTGGCACAAACTCTTTTATAAAAGTTTCAAACGTGCAAATAGAAAAAATATCTCACGAAACTCCTTTTGTAAATGGATCTAGATCAAATACTACTAGTCTAATAGATTTAAAAAGAACTAATAATATAGATGTTTCATATGTATCGTTTGACTCAACAAGTCAACCAACGTTTGATGGAACAGATAATTATATACTTACTCCGTTCACTAGAGGAACTTTAGGTGATCGATTAACAATGATAGCGTATTATAAATATACCGGAAATAGTACTAGAGGATATACTCCAATATTTGGAGGGCTTGAATCAGGTACTGGTACTGAATTTTTCATAGGTAAAAACAGTGGTAACACAAGCATAGGTGTACAAGATGGAAACTACATTGGTGGCTTTGTAACTGGTAGTAACGCTTGGGATGGCAACTATCATCAAATAGTTTATACTTACGATAATGGAACTGGAAAAATATATTTAGACGGTGTGCTTAAAAACTCAGGTAGTTTTACAAAATGTAACTCTGCAGAACAAATAACAGTAGGTAGAGAGGCTGAAGGTAGCGGATATTGGTTTTTAGGAGATATACCAAGAGTATGTGTTTTTGACAGAGTATTAACTGTTGATGAAATTTTAAAAAATTTTAATGCAAACAAAAATAGATTTAATATATAACCCGGAAAATGAAAGGTAATTATGGCAAATGAATTTAAAGTAAAAAAAGGTCTAATAGTAGACGGCTCAAATACGGTTCTTGATATACAAGGTACCGCAGGGCAGTTATTCTCAGTAACAGATAGTCTTACAGGAGACTTGTTTTCTGTATCTGACGTGTCAGGTATACCTATATTTAATGTTAACTCTAGTGGTTTATCTACTTTTGATGGAGATGTAAGTATTGCTGAAAAATTAATCCATAATGGTGATACAAATACTTATATTCAATTCCCGGGAACTAATGATAAAATTGTTTTTACAACAAATGGAGTTGATCGCTTAACATTAGATGCCGCTAACGTTGCAACTTTTGCAGGAGTATTATCTTTACCTGATGGCAGCGTAGGTGCTCCAGCAATAAGTAATACTGGAGATGCTAATACTGGTATGTATTGGCCTGCTGACCATCAACTTGGTTTTACCGTGAATAATAGCAGAAAAATGTACATGACAGAAACTGGAACATTTTTTCAAAATCAAGCTAATGGTGTAGAAATAAATAATAAGTTAAAAATTAATAGCGACGGTACAGCTAATAGCACAGGTGCTTATTTTGAATTACATCACGAAAATAATAATTCAACTGATGTTTGCGCTACTATTAATTTAACTAATAATGCCGGTGGCTACGCGGCGATAGTAGGTGGTACAACAGGAGCGAACAACACGGGGTATATACAGTTCAAAACTGATAACGCTGGTACACAAGGTACTGTGCTTACTTTAAATGGTGATAATACATCAGTTTTTGCCGGGAACGTAGAAATTACTGGTAATACTACTGCACCTCATACCGACAACGCTTTTCTAGTAATGAGAGGCTCTGACGGTAGTAACGCGTTAAGAGTACAAAACTCAGGTGAGGTTGTAGTACAAAATAATTATCTTTATGCAGCAGGAGGTGGCACATCATTGTATGTACAAGCTGGAGCTGTAATAAGAGGTAGTATTTCAAATGACGGTGGAAATGTAACGGTTGGTGACAACTTAGACGTAACAGGTGATGTTGATATAACAAGAAATACTACTGGTCAAATATTATCTAGAATTTGGAACTCAAACACAGGAGGTAATGGAACTGCTGTAATGAGAATCGCTAACAGTGGTAATCAGGCTAATGGAGCAAGATTAGAATTTAGTGATCAAAATTACTACAATGCTACTGTTTCTGTAGATAGAACAAATGGTATGAGATTTATGGTGCATGACGATTCTACTAGTATGTCTGACTTGCTAACACATACCGCTTTAACAATAGCAACTAATAAAAATGCAACTTTTGCAGGTGATGTAAATGTTAATACAGCTGCTACTAATGGACCTTCAATACGTTTAATTCACCCAGGCACATCAGAAAACCCAGAAATCAGAATACAATCAGGAGAAACTGGCACTACTGCTTTTAGTATTTATAATACAGCTACTGATCCAGATGCAGAACAATTTTTTATAAATAATACTTTAGGTGTATCTCACTTAGGTAATAAAAGAGGTGCTTTAAAGCTTGAATCATCGTCAGGGGTTGTATTAACATTAAGTGGTACCGCTGCAACTTTTGCAGGAAATACAACAATTAATGGCGGCCAAATATTAACACCTAGTGGAGTTAATCTTGCATTGAATCCTAACACAGGTCTTGTTACTGTTGGCGGGGTTATGAATACAACAGGAACAGGAACAAATAAATTTACAGGAAGTCTTGTATTAGGTACTCCTAGCAATGGTAATGCTGTTAATAAATTAACAATAGCATCAGGAACTAATGGTGATGGTATTTTCTTAACTGGTTTAGGAAATGCTAATGGTATGGCTACTGGTAATTATAAAGCTATAGATTTTCAATATTCTAATACTGATGCAAGTTTTCAATCAGCTATTAGATTTGTTGTAGTTGACTCTACAGTACATGGTGGTCAAATAGAATTTTTTACTGATAATTCTAGTGGAACAAACACAAAAGCACTTACGTTAGATAAATCACAAAATGCAACTTTTGCAGGTGATGTAACACAAGCTGATGGTAAAAGAATTTGGTTTAGAGGTTCATCTGCATCAACAGCAACAGGCGGTCAATCTTACATATTTTCTGATGGTTTAAACTTAAAAATTAAAGGTGATGATAACGTACAAATATTAGGTGATGGTGGTGGAACTATTGCTAATTTTAATTATACAGGTAAAAGTGGTTTTAACACATCACAAACACCAATAGCTAACGTTCAAGCGGGTGCTTATACTTTTAGCGGTGGCAATGCTGTTCACAATAATGCGCGTTTAGGTATAGTGAACAATGGTAATTTAACTAGTATAGTAAATGCTTCAACATATAATGATCCTACATATCCTGGTTACGGCTTTGTACTTATACAAGGACCTTCTACATCTAACTACAACGTGTGGTCAATGTCTCCAGATGGACCAGCTAAAGGTAATGACTTAAACTTTATATATAAAGCTAACACAACTAACATACACACTCAAACACCAATATTTAAATTGCACGGTGATAATGCGGGTGCAACTCTTGGAGGTGATTTTAATATTGATAGCTTGTCTTCATCTGGCAACACTGTATTAGATGTACAAGGTACTGAGGGTCAATTATTTTCAGTTACAAATAGTTTAACTGGGGATTTATTCTCAGTAGCAGATGTATCAGGTATACCAATATTAAATGTTAACTCTAATGGAGATGTAGATGTTGATGGAGAACTTAATATTAAAAACGCTGCTACAAGATTTATATCTTTAAACTACGAAGACAGTGTAAATAGTATAATATCACATAGTGGAACAAACTATGGTTTAGAAACATTACACGTAAGAGGCGATCAAATTAAATTTTACACTGACTACGATGCTAGTTCACCAAAAGGTAATTTAACATTAACATTAGATACAAGTCATAATGCAACTTTTCAAGGTACTTTAACTTTAAGTGGAAAATCATCAGCAACACAATATATAAAACAAGAATCACACGGTGATTTATACGTACAAACCACACATGGTTATTTTAAAGCTGGTCCTGGAAACAGTAGTTATTGCCACGTAACAACCGACAGAGGAAGGTTTTATATGAACAAAAGACTAGTTGTTGATGATGGTATATTTGCTTCTTATGATGAAGATTTAAAACTATACAGAGCAGACAACGCATCGCACTCTATGACTTTAAGTACAACAGCCGCTACATTTACACATGATGTAGTAGCTTATTCAGATGAAAAATTAAAAGAAAACATAAAAACTTTAGATGGTTCTAAGGTTTATGACATGCGTGGTGTTAGTTTTAATAGAATAGATACTGGTTTACTTAGTTCCGGTGTTATAGCACAAGAAATGCAAAAGATAGCTCCTGAGCTTGTTAGCGAAAATAATGGTACGTTAGGCGTATCATATGGAAATATAACAGGTTATTTAATTGAGGCTATAAAAGAATTAAAACAAGAAATTGAACAACTTAAAAAACAAATAAACAATGGCTAAAGTATATACAACAACAATAGAAAGTTTAAGAGGTGCGCCGTCTTATGATAATAAAACAAATGTTATTACAGCTGTTAATTTTCAGATAGTATGTGTAGATGGTGAATACACTCATAATTGGTATGGTGATATATCTATAGATTATAACGCTGATGATTTTATAGAGTTTGATAACTTAAAAGAATCAGATGTAATAGCTTGGGTAGAATCACATGTTATGCATGAAAATGGAAAAAAGTGGTTAAGTGAATTTATTGATAACATGAAAGTACCTATGGATGTAGGTCTAGAAAAACCTTGGTAATATGGCAGTTCCTGCAAGTGGTAATAGTATAAGTTTAGGTGGTTTAGCGGCAGAAAAAGAGATAGATGACTACACTGATGTTGACTATGATGATGTGTTAAGTTTAAAAGATATAACTATTGGTGGTAACGCTAATGGTAACTCTTTTGTGGCTGATGCAACAAACGCTATTAGCCCTTCACATCCTAATAACGATGCTCCTTATAAAATGAGTGAGTTCTATAGTTATGATCATGATTTCGCGGCACCAGGTTGTAATATAGCTTATTATGAGGGTGATCAAGGAACATTTAATTATCCTATAAATCTAGGTAGCGCACAAGGAACTGTTATAATTGAATATCAATCTTTTAGTATACCAGATAAATTTGTATTTACATGGAACGGTCAAACATTAACAAGTGGCAGCACTAGTGGTAATTACGACGGTTGGGTTGGTAGTCAAGTTAGTTTAGCCGCTTTGCGAACAGCTATAGGTGATTCAAATTTAGAAATAACAACTCACACGGGTGGACCTTATCCTACAAGTGGTATAAACAGGCAGGCGGGTGGTAGAGGAGCTGTAAGTTTTAATAAAAATGCCTCAACAGGTACAGCTAATATGCAGGTTTCAGCACCTTTAGGTAATACTGAATGGTGGTTTAGCGTAAGTTGTCCTGGTCAAACAGTAATAATTGACAATGAAAGCGCTATTGGGATTGCGCCTAGTATAACAGCAAGTAACGGTCAAGTTAGTGCAACTTCAATACAAATGTATGGTAACGTAACTGACAAAGGTAAAACAAGTAATTTTAGCACAACTGGTACTATATCAGCTAAAGGTTTTGTAGTTTTACCAGCCTCAAACTCTACAGCTCAATTTTACAAAGACACATCAGGTGTTACTATTGTAAATGAAGATGATAGCACAATAAATACGACTGGTAGTTTTAACGAAAGCATTACTGGTTTAACAGTAGGCACACCTTCTATAGGTGCTGTAACAACATCAAGTATTGATGATGAGGAATTTAACGTAAGTTATACTATAAGTAGCGTTGGCGCATCTCCGAATGCTTATAGAGCATGGGCTACTAATGCCGCTGGCACAACATACAGCGAGATTAAAAACTTAAGTAATACAGGTCAAGTAGATGAACATGGCGTTGTTTATTGTAATCAAGGATATAGCTCTACACCTGTAGCGTCTATTGTTAATGGTATTTTAGATGATTCAACAGGTTGTCAGTTTACAAAAGTTGGTCATACAACTACTACAACAGGGCCACAAGGTGACACAATACAGGAAAGCAGTGTAGCTTTGACAGCTAATAGTACGTATAGAATTAGATCTGTATGTAGACAAGGTAGTACTATGACGCATGGATCTGTATCATCTTTTACAGTTCCCGCTGGTAATGATTATTCAGCAACAATGACAACAGGTTGGGGTAATTTTTACTCAACTGTATTTAAAGGTTATGTAACTAGTCCTGTTTCAGCTGGTAGTTTAAGTAATACTAGTTTTAATGGTGGAACAATAACAGGTATGTACTATCAAGATCAATCAGGTACTGATTATTTGTATATATATTTTAGTAGTACAAAGAAAAGTTGGAGCGCTTTAAGTGTTAATGGACAAAGCTTAGGTGCGTCAAGTACGTGGACAAGTGTTAACAGTGTTGCTTGGAGAAAAGTGTACTCAAATAATATATTTGGTAGTAATAATACCTTAGTATCTATAACTGCTTCATATTAAAAGTAAAAAACGTGAAAATAGCGTAATAATATAAACATAGAATAATAACGATTTTAAAAAACAAACAATGGCACTAAAAGGATTATACAACTTCAAAGGTTTAGAAATAAGTGAAGCTTATCTACAGGTAAGTGGTTTAAACTGTCACTTTTATTCTAATTCTAATGAAAATTTAAAAACAGCTGCGGTTTATAATTCAGACGGTAGTTTGAAAACTGAAGCGGTTTACGAAACAATTTTTACAAAAAACAATGAAATTAACGCTAATATTAAAGTTTTTAAAGACAAAGCAACTAGGGACGCTAATCCAAATAGTTGCATAACTGAGTTTAATTTTATTTTTACTGGATCTTTAGCTGCTACAGCTAAAAACCATGTAAAACAAGCTTATGAAGCTTTAAAAGCAGACGATAAATACAAAGATTATACAGACGTATAATAATTAATAACAATTAAATTTAAATATAATGGAAGACGTAAAAGTAGAGGACATCGCTAAAGATGTAAAAAAGATTACTGAAGAAGAATTAAAATCAGTACAAGAAAAGGTAAATGCAATGAATCAAGCTCAAATGCAAGTTGGTGGTTTAGAGGTACAAAAAAATGTAGCTTTAGAAACTTTAAAAGGTTTGCAAATGGATTTACAAGTAATTCAAAAAGATCTTGAAGAAAAATATGGTAAAGTATCTGTTAACTTAACTGACGGTACTATATCTGAAATACCTGAAGATGAGACTGATAAGAAAGATTAGTATCGGTAAAGATTACAAAAATGAAGCTATGCACTACTCCGTAGATCAAGAGGTTTACGGAGGGCATATCATTGATTGTATAGTTGAGGAAGACGATAAGTATAGCGTTTATATTAAAAAAGGAAATGAGGTTCTACCTTGGAAAGATTTTAATAAGAACATGGCTATAGCCGTTGAGTACAATTTAGAATATTGATGCAAGGTCTTTATTATTTTGTAGTTAAACCAGTAGATTCAAGATATAATAATATTAAGAAAATAGGTGATAAATCACTTATTACAAATACTGAGAATTTTACACATCAAAATGTAAATAGAAACGCTATTGTTTTATCTACACCTAAAGGATTTCAAACTAATATAAATATAGGTGATGAAATTATAGTTCATCATAATGTTTTTAGACGTTGGAAAGATATAAGAGGCGTAGAGCAAAATAGTAAAGGATACTTTGAGGAAGATAAATATTTTGTTCAACTGGATCAAATATACTTATATAAAAATAACAACACTTGGAAATCAGTTGATGAGTATTGCTTTGTAAAACCAATACACGCTACTGATAATTTTAGTATAGAAAAAGAGCAGCCGTTAGTTGGTGTTTTAAAATATACTAATAATCACGAATATTTAAACAATTTAAAACCTGGTGATTTAGTAGGATTCGTACCTCGTAGTGAATACGAGTTTATAGTAAACGATGAGCGTTTATATAGAGTTCAAACAAGTGCAATTACAATTAAATATGAATATCAAGGAGAAGAAAGAGAATATAATCCAAGCTGGTTATAAAGCTGTAGAGGAGTTAGTTAAAGTTGCTAAAGAGCCAATTGTTGATAGTGATGATGATATATCTGCTGATAGATTAAAAAATGCAGCAGCAACAAAGAAACTAGCTATATTCGATGCTTTTGAAATATTAACAAGAATACAGACTGAGCAAAGCATGATAGATGGAAAACCAGTTGAAGAAACTAAAAAACAAACATTTAGTGGATTCGCTGAAAAAAGATCTAAGTAATGTACGAGCAAAAACTATATAGTATTGTTACACCGATTAAAACAAATACAATTAAAAGGCTTAACAAGAAAAAGGCTTGGAAGTATGGTTACAATAAAGAAAATGATGTTGTTGTAATTAGTAAAACAGGGCAAATAGGTGATGTGTATAGCATACAAGGTTTACATATAGCTTTGCCAAAAGTTCCAAAAGAAGTACACGTTTTTGAAAATAGTACTTGGCAGGTAACAGAATATCCTAAAGAGTTAAATAGAATAAAAACTATATTTGATTGGCGTGATTACCCAGAGGATTTTAAAAATAAGTATATTGGTTATATAGAGAATGAGTTTACGAAAAGAGAAAATGGTTTCTGGTTTAGTAATAATGATATACCTACTTACATTACTGGTACACACTATATGTATCTTCAGTGGTCTAAAATTGATGTAGGACATCCAGATTTTAGAGAAGCTAATAGATTATTTTATATTTTTTGGGAAGCTTGTAAAGCTGATAATAGATGTTACGGTATGTGTTATCTTAAAAATAGACGATCTGGTTTTTCGTTTATGGCTTCTGGTGAGACAGTTAACTTAGCTACAATATCTAGTGATGCTAGATTTGGTATATTATCTAAGTCTGGTCCAGATGCAAAAAAGATGTTTACTGATAAAGTGGTACCAATATCAGTTAATTATCCTTTCTTCTTTAAACCGATTCAAGATGGTATGGATCGACCGAAAACAGAACTAGCATATAGAGTACCAGCTAGCAAGTTAACAAGAAGAAATATTACATCTACTGAAAATAGACCTGAGGAATTAACAGGGTTAGATACAACTATTGATTGGAAAAATACAGGTGATAACAGTTATGACGGTGAAAAACTAAAACTGTTAGTACATGATGAAAGTGGTAAGTGGGAAAGACCAAACAACATATTAAATAACTGGCGTGTAACAAAAACTACATTAAGGTTAGGTAGTAGGATTATTGGTAAGTGTATGATGGGTTCAACATCAAACGCTTTAGACAAAGGAGGTGATAACTTTAAAAAACTGTATTATGATTCAGACGTTACCAAAAGAAACCGCAATGGACAGACTAGCTCGGGATTATATAGTTTGTTCATACCTATGGAATGGAACTACGAAGGATTCATTGATTCTAATGGAATACCTGTATTCGAAACGCCAACAGAGGAGGTTAAGGGACCATTTGGAGACTATATAGACATAGGTGTTATTGATCATTGGCAAAATGAAGCTGATGGATTAAAGAATGATCAGGATGCTTTAAATGAGTTTTATAGACAGTTTCCAAGAACTGAAGAACATGCTTTCAGAGATGAAACTAAAAATAGTATATTTAATTTAGTAAAAATATACGAGCAAATAGATATAAATGAAGAGGTTGCTAATTATAGTAGAGGTAATTTCCAGTGGGCAGGTGGTATAAAAGATACTACTGTTAGGTTTTTACCAAATCAACAAGGTAGGTTTAATATATCTTGGACGCCACCATCTCATTTACAAAATAAACAAGTAGTTAAAAACGGTTTAAAATATCCTGGTAATGAACATATGGGCGCTTTTGGTTGTGATAGCTACGATATATCAGGTACAGTTGATGGTAAAGGTTCTAAAGGAGCTTTACACGGATTAACAAAGTTTAGTATGGAAGATGCTCCTGCTAATTCTTTTTTCTTAGAGTACTTAGCTAGACCTCAGACATCCGAGATGTTCTTTGAGGACGTTCTAATGGCTTTAGTTTTTTACGGGATGCCAATACTCGCTGAGAATAATAAACCTCGTCTATTGTATTATTTGAAAAGACGCGGTTATAGAGGTTATTCAATGAATAGACCTGATAAAGTTTGGAATAAATTATCTGTAGCGGAAAAAGAAGTTGGTGGAATGCCTAACTCTAGTGAGGATATTAAACAGGCACATGCTGCCGCAATTGAAATGTATATAAATGACCATGTGGGTTTGAAAGCTGATGGTGAATATGGTGATATGGTGTTTAACAACACATTAAATGATTGGGCTGGTTTTGATATAACAAGAAGAACTAAGTTTGATGCAACAATTAGTAGCGGTTTAGCTATTATGGCTTGTAATAGACATTTGTATAATCCAAGATCAAATGTGCAAAGAGATAAAATAAATTTAACAATAGCTAAATATAAAAATAAAGGCTATAATTCAAAATTAATAAAACAATAATATGGCTGAGTCTTACATGAGCAATTATTTTCCTAGTCAAGTTGTAAGCGACAAAGAGAAGTTATCCTTAGAATATGGTTTAAAGATAGGTAAAGCTATTGAAAGTGAGTGGTTTAAAAGAGACTCTGGTACAAATAGATTTGCTAGCAACCAAAATAACTTCCATAAACTTAGACTTTATGCTAGGGGAGAACAAGCTATTCAAAAATATAAAGATGAATTATCTATAAATGGTGATCTATCTTATCTTAATTTAGACTGGAAACCAGTCCCTATTATACCTAAGTTTGTAGATATAGTAGTAAATGGTATATCAGAAAGAACGTTTGATATAAAAGCATACACGCAGGATCCATACGGAGTTGATAAAAGAACTAAGTACATGGAAGGTATATTAGCTGATATGAGATCTCAAGAATTAAATGAGTTTGCAGCTGAAGCTTTTGGTGTAAACCTACAATCAAGTGATGCTAACCCTTTACCTGATAACGAAGAAGAATTACAGTTGCACATGCAGCTTAATTATAAACAAGCTGTTGAAATTGCAGAAGAGCAAGCTATTAATGTTTTACTAGAGGGTAATAGATATGAATTACTACGTAAAAAAATTAATTACGACTTATGTGTTTTAGGTATAGGTTGTGTTAAAAACACTTTTAATAAAGCTGAAGGCGTTAAAGTAGAGTATGTTGATCCAGCTAATATAGTGTATTCATATACTGAAGATCCATATTTTGAAGACATATATTATTTTGGTGAAATAAAAACTCTACCTATAAATGAAATAGTAAAAGAGTTTCCTCATTTAACAGAACAAGAATTAAAATCTCTACATAACCAAGGTCATCAAACTACAGGTTTTTACAACAGAAGTTTAGCTGAATCAGTTAATCAAGATAAAAACCAAATACAAGTTTTATATTTTAATTATAAAACATATATGAATGAGGTTTATAAAACAAAAGAAACTTCAACAGGTGCTCATAAAATAATAGCAAAAGATGATGAGTTTAATCCTCCTACAGAATTACTAGAAGAAAGATTTGGTAAATTATCTAAACAAATAGAGGTTTTATTTGAAGGCGCTATGGTTTTAGGCACTAAACAAATGTTAAGATGGAACTTAGCTAACAACATGATGAGACCTAAAAGTGATTACACGAAGGTTAAAATGAATTATAGCATCGTTGCTCCTAGAATGTACAAGGGTAAAATAGAATCTCTAGTTAGTAGAATTACTACATTTGCTGATATGATTCAAATAACACACCTTAAAATTCAACAGGTGATGTCTAGAATGGTTCCAGATGGTATATATTTAGATGCTGATGGTTTAGCTGAAATAGATTTAGGTAATGGAACTAATTATAATCCACAAGAGGCGTTAAACATGTTCTTCCAAACTGGTAGTATAATTGGTAGATCATTTACGTCTGATGGTGATATGAACCCAGGTAAAGTGCCTATTCAAGAAATACAATCAGGTAATGGTGGCGCAAAACTACAATCATTAATTCAAACGTATAATTATTATTTACAAATGATAAGAGACGTAACCGGATTAAATGAAGCAAGAGATGGTAGTATGCCAGATGCTAAAACATTAGTAGGTGTACAAAAGTTAGCTGCTGCTAATAGCAATACAGCTACAAGACATATATTACAAGCTGGTTTATTTTTAACAACTGAGTTAGCTGAGTGTTTATCATTAAGAATATCTGATATACTAGAATACTCACCAACAGCTGATGCTTTTGTGCAAAAATTAGGTAGACATAATGTTGCTACATTAAGAGAAATGGCTGATTTACATTTATATGACTTTGGTATATTTATCGAATTAACACCTGATGAAGAGGAAAAAGCTATGTTAGAAAATAATATTCAACAAGCTCTACAACAGCAGGGTATAAACCTTGAAGACGCTATTGATATTAGAGAGATTAAAAATGTTAAACTAGCTAATCAGTTATTAAAACTAAAACGTAAAAGAAAAGCTGAAGAAGACGCAATGCTACAACAGCAGAATATTCAACAGCAAGCTCAGGCTAATGCTCAAGCTCAACAGGTTGCAGCACAAGCGGAAGCACAGAAAAATCAAGTTATAACGCAAAATCAAATGCAGTTAGAGCAAACAAAAGCTCAACTTGAAACAGAAAAAATGATGAAAGAAGCTCAACTTAAGAAAGAGTTAATGAATCATGAGTTTCAACTTAACATGCAGATAGAGCAAATGAAAGCTCAAACTGCAAAAGCAAGTGAAGATAATAAAGAAAACCGCAAGGACGAAAGAACTAAAATCCAAGCGAGTCAACAATCTGAATTAATAGATCAAAGAAATAATGCAAAACCACCTAAAAACTTTGAATCTTCAGGTAATGATATAATGGGTGGTGGGTTCGGCATGAATGCCTTTGAACCAAGATAATTTGTTTAATTTTATAATATTATATTATGGCTAAAAAAAAGAAAGCTGAGGCGGTTGAAGAAATCGTTGAACAAACACAAGAACAGCCTGTTGTTGAAGAACAAAAGGTTGAAGAACCATCTAACCCTAATGAGGTTAAAGAAGATGGTACTATTAAAGTAGACTTAGATAAATGGGCTAAGGTTAGTAAAAAAGAAGATACTGATGTAGCAAAAGTAGATTTATCTGAGAAAAAAGAAGAAGAACAACCGAAAGAAGAAGTAAAAGAAGAACCTGTTGAAGAGGTTAAAGAAGAAGAAAAAACAGAAGAGGTAGTTGAAGAAACACCTGTTGTTGAGGAGATTACTGAAATAGAGGTTGAAGAAAAAGTTGAAGAAGTTAAAGAAGCAGTTGAAGAAGCTGTTGCTGAGGCTAAAGAGACTGGTGAACCACTACCTGAAAATATACAAAAGGTAGTTGAATTCATTAATGAAACAGGGGGTAGTCTTGATGATTATGTTAGATTAAATCAAGATTATGATAAGTTTGATGATAATGAACTCGTAAACGAGTACTTAAAACAAACTAAACCTCATTTAACAGATGAAGAAAGAGTTTTCGTTATGGAAGATTTATATTCATACAATGAAGATGAGGACGATCCTAAAGACATTAGAAGAAAAAAATTGGCATTAAAAGAGCAAGTTGCGAATGCCAAAAGCCACTTGGACGGGCAAAAGTCCAAATATTACGCAGAAGTTAAAGCTGGAAGCAGGTTAGCGCCTGAACAACAGAAAGCTATTGACTTCTTTAATCGATACAATGAAGACGCTAAGACTGTTGAAAAGAACAAGTCTATCTTTGAGAAAAAGTCAAATGAAGTTTTTAACAATGAATTCAAAGGTTTTGAATATAAAGTTGGTGAAAAACGTTTCAGACTAAACATTAAAGAGGCTGACAAGGTTAAGGATAACCAAATGAACATTAATAATTTCGTGAGTAAATTTACAAATAAAGATACTCAAGTTGTTGAAGATGCTAAAGGTTATCATAAATCACTTTTCACAGCAATGAATCCTGATTTAGTTGCTAATCATTTTTATCAACAAGGCAAGGCTGACGCTATCAAGGATAGTATGGCTAAAGCTAAAAATGTTGATATGTCTGCTAGACAAACAAACAGTAATGTTATTGAGTCTGGTGGTATGAGAGTGAGAGCGGTAACAGGTGAATCATCTAACGACTTTAAAGTAAAGATTGGGAGAAATCCAAATAAAATAAGTTAAACATTAAAAATTAAAAATTATGCCTTTTATTAATCCTGCTCAAGGTGCTGAATTACAGCACTTGACACCTCGCCCAACTCAATCGTTGTGGGGAGACAATTATTTGAGCTTCGATTCTGCATCTGGCGGTGGAACATTCGCACAGCAATTTTTACCAGAAATTTATGAAAAGGAAGTAGAAAGATACGGAAAAAGAACTGTATCTGGTTTCCTTAAAATGGTAGGAGCTGAAATGCCTCTTGCTTCTGATCAAGTTATTTGGTCTGAACAAGGAAGATTACACATCGCTTATGATTCGTTAGAATCTGGAGCTAACTCTGTACAAGTTGCAGTAGCTGCTGATAATACAATTACATTACCTGCTGGCCACTTAGTACAACAATTTGATACAGTTATCATTGTAAACAATGAATCAGCTAGAATAGGTAACACAATAAAATGTAGAGTATCTGCTATTACAAATACAGGGGCTACAGTTCTACCTTATTCAACTAACGATTTAGCTGACGGTGCTTTGTTTGCTAATCTTGATGACATCAAAGTATTCGTTTATGGTAATGAATATCCAAAAGGTTCTTCAGGAATCGTTGGTAGCATCGACGCTGGGTTTACTCAGTTTAGCAACAGACCAATCATCTTAAGAGACAGATACCAAGTTAATGGTTCTGACACTGCACAGATCGGTTGGGTTGAAGTTACAACTGAAAACGGAGCTTCTGGTTACTTATGGTACATGAAGTCTGAACACGAAGCTAGATTAAGATTTGAAGACTACCTAGAAATGTCTATGTTAGAAGCTGAACCAGTAGCTACTGGCTCTGCAATTTCTGGCGTTCAAGGTACTGAAGGTCTTTTTGCAGCTGTTGAATCAAGAGGTTTAGTATTTACTGGAACTGATTTTGACGTACAAACTGGATATAACTCTGCTGGAGTTTCTACAGCTTATGTCGTTAATGCTGGTTTAAGTGAGTTCGATACTATTCTTAATGAATTAGACAAGCAAGGTGCTATTGAAGAGAACATGATGTTCTTAGATAGAAACACTTCTTTAGAAATTGATAACATGTTAGCGTCTGTAAATTCACACGTTGCTGGTGGTGCTTCTTATGGAGTATTCAACAACGCAGAAGATATGGCGTTAAATTTAGGTTTCTCTGGTTTCAGAAGAGGTTCTTATGACTTCTACAAATCTGACTGGAAATACTTAAATGATTCAACTACTAGAGGAAACTTGACTGATATTCAAGGTCTTTTAGTACCAGCTGGTACATCTACTGTGTATGATCAATCTATGGGTAAAAATATCTCTAGACCATTCTTACATATTAGATACAGATCTTCTGAAGCTGATGATAGAAAAATGAAATCATGGATCACTGGATCTGTTGGTGGAAACTATACTTCTGACGCTGATGAGATGGTAGTTAACTTCTTATCTGAAAGATGTTTATGCGTTCAAGCAGCAAACAACTT
>Ga0181414_1000127_pt1 | contig 22569 bp, 40 predicted proteins | sample 37SPOviralmetaG_FD_130139 | JGI IMG/M metagenome (GOLD analysis project Ga0181414, IMG submission 130139) | Marine viral communities from the oligotrophic San Pedro Time Series (SPOT) site, San Pedro Channel, CA, USA - 37 SPOT_SRF_2012-11-28 | ecosystem: Environmental > Aquatic > Marine > Strait... | reverse complement strand
TGCAATACCTATTGGAGCTAAGGGGAAGCAGGGTACTGCTGTCGTGACTGGTTATGAGCGTGTTGGTACTGAGTGCGTCACGCTGTACGAACCACTGCCCGTAGCAAGGATCATCGATAATTACCTGCCGCCAGCTCCTGTTGCGCTGTCTACTGCTGCTATCGCCGCTACGGCTGCAACGTCAGCCATCGTTGCCAAACCTCTTGGAGACTATGTGTTGAAACTGGTCAAACCTACGGTGAAGAAGTTGGTCAAAAAGATCAAGGCGATTCTTGGGAAGAAGCCTCGTCCTGAGTCTGTTGCTGAGCGGGTGAAGTTTCAGCGTTCTCTTCGTAAATGATTTTGTGTATGTGGGGCGGTATGACGCCAGGCGGATTTTGCAGAACTACGTCAGCACAAATTTTGCTGTAAGGGCTGTCCGGGTGGAACGAGATTCCCTCCTTCATCAGTGAGGCACAGTTTTTAAGTCTGGCGATTTCGTAGTTAAGTCGCTTGTCAGCCAACTGGGCGTCGAGTAAAGCCACCTGCTTCTCAGCTGCTCTCCTACAGCTTCTGACGTGGGAACGGTCAAGCGGTATTGAAATCGTGGCTGTGATTCCGCCGTTGATCGAGTAATTCGTTTTTTGACCCGTCCTAACAGGACGCACACTGATGACTCGATTCGGATAATCGGGCTCGCCATCTGGGGCGGCAAGGCCCTCCGGAGTTGTCTGGCCAACCAAATCGACAGTTGAATAGACCGGGTTGTCATAGTAAGGCTCCCAAGGATGCGCCCAGCTAGTAGTTGTACTTAGAAAAGGATTGATGTGTAATGTTGCTCCCTGACAGGATATTCCTGAATAGTTAAAACCGAATGTGCGTGATGGCACAACCTGCACAGCTTGGTTTGTGACACTTCCTGAACTATTGGCCACTGGTGCAGCTGTACTACTGACCTGTGCTTGTGCAGGGCTAGCAAGCAGCAAAAGCGTTGCTATGACTCGCTTCATTGCGTAAACGTGCTTGTCGTCTCAGTTATAGATTCGATGTCAGTGTCACGGTTGATGAGTGTGTGGTTCACCAAACCAGGGCCTTGCAGAGTTTCAACCATCGAAAAAGCAGCACCTTCATTTACGATCGTCCAGGTTGGTTTGGTCGCAGCATCCAGGCTTGTCCATTTGCTGGTGATGCCTTGAATGGTGTTTGAGGTAGTCGTCAGATCCATCGGGGCGATGGGACCACTACTTTGTATGTTTGTGCCACTTACGGAGTATTCGTAGCCAGTGCGGTACTCGTAGGAATTAATAACTTCTGTAACTTTAGTTTTAGTAGTTGTTGAACTGGAGAGAACTCCCTGCGAAAAATTTGGGACCACTGGAACGGCTGCTGCTGGAGCGGCTACAAGCAAAAGCAGCAAAAGAATCATTTGATTGTCAGCTCTTGAATGACTTGACCGATTGCAGTTGTACCAGCGCCACCAGCTGTAATCGTCAGAGCGCCGTCCGTTGCAATGGTGCCAGCTAGCGTTCCAGCGACACCACCGGTTGTAGTCGTTGTATTGCCAAATACAGGCAATGCCGGTACTACTCCAGCGGTGACTGTTGTTGAGAGGACTGTTGGAACGTCGTCGCCTTCTGTATAGCTTTCGCTGTAGCTAAAAGCATCACCAGCAGTGGTAATAGTGTAAGCGCCAGGAGTGTAACCAAGAGCGGCCCCTGAAGAAAAGGCGCCAAGCACAGGCACAGTACCCAGAGTGACGTTAGAGCCAGATACCGCCATTGAAGACGGTTGGCGGATTGCCGTTGATCCCGCTCCATCAACCGACAACGAAACGCTTGACTGGATTTTATGCGTGATGTCGGCTTGCACTGGAGCGGCAAGCAAACTGGCGGCTATCAGTAGGAGCGCCTTCTTCATTGGATTCCGGCTTTTGTGTCCTTTGCCTCTACGTTAACTGATTTCTCATCTTTCTTTTTCTTGTTCAGCTTGCCAAGCGCTGGCGTGTAGGTCGCTGCTGTGCCGGTAAGCAAGGACGCTGGAAACGTCGGATCGACAGCCTGCGAAAAAATGCCAAGGTAGTTAGCGGTCAAAATGCCCATTGACCAAAGCAGGATAGTGACGCGCACTACGTCGCCTAGCCAAGAGCTGTTTTGCTCCTCTTGACCGTCTTCTTGCGTTTGCTTGGTTTCTGCCATGATGAAAAAAGCTAGTGACAGGTCATGGTTGAAGTCTGGGCTGCCGTCGCTGGGGCGTCAATAACTACTGCCTTTATGGGCATATCAGGCTTTAGCCGTCAGAGCCGACAGGCGCAAGACTCCTTGATACGACTGACAATCGCAGTGGACAATCTGACAGATCGATTGGATGTGCTGCACAACGACATTAAAACCAGAGACATTGAAGTTTTTGCGAGGCTTAACGAGCTAGAGCGTTCTGTTGCCAAGCTGGAAGGCCATAGCGATCGGATCTAGACTGCTGCTAAACGCATTCACCCCATGATTTTCCTGATCAAGCCAATTTTATTTAAATTCCTTCAGTCCAAAGGCGTCAAGAACTTAGTAGTTGAGCTTCTTGAGGCTTATTGCAAAAGCACGGACAACACAATTGACGACAAAGTTGTTGATTTTGTAAAGCAAAACCTTTTCCCCTCGACAAGGGTTGAGAAGTGACGCCAAGAAGAAATCCAACTGCGCTTGCCATTATCGGCTTTTTTCTGCTGGGCTCTGGTCTAGTGCTGGTTATATTTGGTACAGGATCAGTGTTTTACATGGGGTATTACGCTGGCAAAACCACTTGTCCTGAGGCAATATCAGATTGATCTGGCTACTTCTTGTTGTGGCCCTTACACTCTTGCCGTTTTTCCAGTTTTTTCGTGGTACGCCCCATCAGCTGGCTGCTGTTAAACAGCTTGAGGAGTCCTTGCCGCAAGGCGTTTTGGATGAAGACGCAGAGTGGTTTGAAGCTTGGAAGGCAAGTGGCATTGAGCAGCAGCTTTGGGCTCCCTACTACCACCAGCTTGATAACAAAACAGGACGTGGATACAGGGAATGCTTCTCTAGTGCAGCGGCCATCGTCGCGGCCTTTCACAAGCGTATATCGAGTGATGATGCGTACATTCAGATTCGTGAAAAATTTGGTGACACCACTGAGGTTCAAGCGCAGCTCGATGCATTGAAGTCACTGGGCCTTGATGCTGAATTTATTACAAACGCAGATGCTGACTTGATAGAAGAAGAGCTAATGGCTGGTAGACCTGTCATGGTCGGCTGGCTGTCTCGCGGTGACCTGCTACAAGGCCATCCTCCTATGGGCACAGGGCATTGGAGTGTCATTGTGGGATTCAATCAAGACGAGTGGATTATGCACGACCCAATGGGCTTTCCTTTAATGGAAAGAGGTGGTCATAACACCAGGAAGTCAGGTGAATATGTTCGTGTCAGTCGTCCTGCATTTCACCAACGCTGGCAGGTTGACGGACCTTTTTCAGGCTGGGCGATCGTCGTCAACAACTAATACACTGGATTTTTACCAAAGCATGGCTGTCTTGTGCGACTGGGAGATCAGGGCTCGCTGTGAGAAAAGTCAAATGGTTGTCCCATTCGATGCATCCCTGTTGAATCCAGCCAGTCTTGATCTACGGCTAGGCGATAGCTTAATGATAGAAAACATGTACCAAGAAGACCTGCTTCGATTCGACATTTCAGGCAAAACAGAAGATGACCCGTACCTGCTCATGCCAGGTCACTTTTGCTTGGCCGAAACACTTGAGCTTTTTAATCTGCCAGACGACATCAGTGCTCAGTTTGTACTAAAGTCATCGCGAGCCAGAGATGGCCTGAATCATTTGCTCGCCGGTTGGTGTGACCCAGGCTGGCACGGCAGCAAGCTCACGCTAGAGCTTAAAAACGAGCGTCGACACTGTCCTATCAGGCTGTGGCCTGGTTTAAAAGTTGGTCAAATGGTCTTCCATTTCATGTCCCAGGTCCCTCAGGCAAGTTATGCAGTGACTGGTCATTACAACGGTCACCTCACTGTGATGCCAAGCGTCGCATGAGTTGGTTTGTCTTTTGGAGCAACGTCAGCGCATTTTGGACAACGGTCGTCCTCAACTGTATGCAGCCAGTCAATTGGGAATATTGCTGGCCACCGCATGAGTGGCTAGTTCCAGCTGTCGGTGACATCATGAGAGCAAGGGAGCCTTACGCCTCTGAGCGCAAGATCCTGCAGTCACTGGAGCATGACCATGGACTGGATGATTGTCGAGCCAAGCCTGGAACAAAAGCTCACCCTTGAATGCACTTGTAGAGGAGTGCTGGAGCAAACTGATTTGGAACAAATGCAGTCACTCTGCATTGCTCTTGTAAAGCAAAATTGGTATCAAGGACAGCTGCTAAAGCAAGCTGTTGGGCACATTGCTCAATTTGACGAGGCAATTTGAGAGGAGTTTGCGCAACACTCCGTTACGTACTCAAAAAAGCGATGCGCATTCCAGGCGTCATATTCTGCAAAACAGCGGACCATGCCGCTGTATTCAACCTCCCAAACGCAAGATCCATCTCGACAAACCTTTCTGATCACTGGCATTAATCTGCTTTTGACCAGAAGTATGCACAGTCCTTGGCAAAGCTGCCGCCAGTCATGCGCCCTTCAGGACATCCAACGTTGCAGTTGGCTTTTACGATTTCCCAGTGAATGCAATCCATGCACCTAGGCTGCCCTCTGTTAATTGCCTTGATGTCAGCGTAAATCTGCTCTGCTTCCAATACGGCTTGCTCTAACTCGGTCGCAGACAGTGCGTAAGAGACCTGCTTCTTGCTGGCTTTTATCTTTACTCGCCACACATCGCCTTCCTGTTTAAGGATCATCCGACCAGCGTGGTAACGCAAAGATGCCATTGAGCTACTCCTTTGGGATCAGCTTGACAAATTTCATTTCAGAACCTTGCCCCCACTTGACCTTAAATGAAGGGTCTAGCATCTCTTCGCGAGGCTGCCTAGTATAAAACTTATAGCCACAGCTGCTGCATCCCCTATAACGGATCAAGTCATAGCTGTCAACATCAGTGAGATTTGTTACCACCTTTGTTGTCGAGTGACACTTGGGGCACGATGGAGCAAAATGTGAATGGGGCACAGGTGATTTTTAAGTGATGTAGGGCCAAGATAATTCAACGTCTTTTTGCCAAATGTCAGGGTCAATAGATCTTGTCGCAAGAAAAGCTTCAAAGACCCGCTGCAACTCGGTTTTAGGTATTCCGACTTGCTCAGCGAGTCTTGCAACATTTTCTTTGCCTTGACACATTTGATTCAAAGCGCTTTCAAGCTCCATCACGCAGGTTGGGCTTGCTTTTGCGCTTGCTCTTTAGCAATCCTTAGGCAGTCAACTGCAGCAGCTTTACCATAGGCACGACCAACAGCTTGGTAAAAATGACAAAAAAGACCGTGCAAAGATTCTTTGATAATGTCCAAAAACTGCTCGCAAACTTTGATTTTTAAACTAATACCGTACAACCATTCACTAGATGCTGTGTCTCTTCTTTGATGCATCTTGAGGTTCATTGACTCAATACTTATTTTAAGCTCTGCTTTAAGCAAAGACAAATCTTGCTGCCCCAAGGCAGAGATTTCGTGCAGATAAATAGTCTTGTTTAAGTATTCGCTTTTGAAGAAGGCAGTATTCATGAATCAGAGAGAAAATTTAAGGAAGAGTAACTCTGATGGCCACGCCACTAGAACTTACATAAGAAAGAGGGTTTGCTTGGCGCAGGAGCCACATTCCAGCCTTGCCGACAATAGAAATTTTTACCGGCAGCTTGTGCTGCGGCAAAGGCTGCAAAAACTGCACGCTATAACTTGGTGGGCGCTGCAAGAAGACAGGGCAATCAGTTCCCCAGCGCAGCATCGTCAAGCCAATAGTCTCAAAAGTTCGCGACATGTGCTTAATTCATAGAATAAATGATGACTGCATGAGCAGCATGTTAGACACTGCTCAACAGTCTATACCTAAACCTAAAAGATGTCGCCCTGCTCCGTTTCCACGACAGAACCGGCAGTAGCTGCTGCAAGATTAGAAGCGTCTTGGTCAATCGTAGATTGATGAGCCGCAATCTCTGCTGCTTCTTTTGCCTCTTTTGCGGCCATCATTGTCTTGTAATCAGGAGCATAAGCGAGACTTAGAAACTTCTTGCCGCTCTTCGACTCTTTCTGCCAGCCAGAGATCTTAATTGGAACGACTACGTCGTCAAGATAATCATCATGCTTGAGATCTGTAAGCATAGCGCCATTGAAATAGTCAACCAAAGCAGCAAGTTCTTTCTTTGGAATTGACGCAGTGCCTGTAAACATCGGATAGTTTTTGTTGGGGTCATATTTGTCCCCATACAAACGCTGCTGATCTTCAGGGCTGTTCTTGAAAATGTTCGAGTTAAACTTGAATTCCATGAATTAGTCAGGGGTAACGGTGTGGGCAGCCTCAAACTCTTCAATGTCAGAGAGTTTGTAGCGAATTTGCTGATTGATCTTGACGAACTTTGGACCAAGGCCGCCAGATCGCCATCGAATTAGCGTTTGCCGGTGGCATTGCCATCGCTCAGCTAATTGCTCATCAGTCAAAAAAATCATCGGGTTCTTGGACATCGGGGATAGGCTCAGGTATAGAGACTGGCATAGGTTCGGCTTTAGGCATAAACAAGTCATTGACTTGCTCTGCCTTCACCTCAGCATCGTAGGGTGCAACGCTGACGTTAGCCTCAATAATCTCAGCCTCTTCTACACTGCCCATGCCATTTAAAATATCAGGGATATAGTCCCTGCCAAAAAAGCTAACAGCACGGGCACGCAGCATCCTTTGCGGCATTGAACGCCACTTAGCGTTGCGTGTCCAGCCTTCAGCCTTTGCCATCTCAAGCGTGATCTTGACGCCACGCACTTCTTTTCCAGAATCAGCGCGTTTGCAGACCACTTGGCAATACTCCTCGCCTTCGTCGTAGTCAAAATCAACGAAGCGGCCGCAGCCTTGTATAGCTCCACTAATAAACTCAGACTTCCAACTAGGTCTGCCATTAATGACGTTGATCGACTGGCAAACATACGTTGGATCCATGCCCATCCTGCGTGCTACGCCGACTGCAACGATGCAATTCGAGAGGCCAGTGTCGCCCTTAAACTCTCTAGGCACAAAAGAAGAGTTAGCCAGCATCTTCGCTTGCCGTTGAGCAAACTCAAAGCTGGCCTCACTCAAGTAAATCGAACTAGAAGCCTGCGGGACCTTGGTAATTGCAGACTGATCATTCATGAGCTGCTCCTTGCTCTTCAATAGAAGCTAGTGCTGATTCCATCTTGAGGCGCAAGTCGTTTAGCCTTGCATTGCTTGGCTCACGCTCTCCAGAAAGAATTTGAACAGTGTTCCTCAATAGCCACCCAGCAAACGCTTGATCTGACTCAAAGCCAGAGTCAACACGAAGCTCTTTAAGCTTTTCGCCGTACCAAGGTGACATTGTCATCTCAATACGTGTTTTGTTTTTGGTGCCAGGGAGTCGGGCCATGGTTTGAAAAAATAGTGTGAACAATTTGGGACTTACACCTCGTTAGGGGGAGGATGCCAATGCCTTAGATATGTCTCGTAGAAAGCACGTTCGAGCCTTGTAAGCTTTGGGTTTTTCTCGTTAAGTGCAGCTTTAGCGCGAGCTTTGGCTGCATCAATGTTTTCTAAGGGGCGGGTAGTGCCATATTGTGCGCCAGGCATTTAGCATTCATTTGCATCAGGTTCTACAGAAAGCTTGAAATCCCTTTGGGGAATGGCATCTAGAAACATGTCATGCAAGCTGCCATACAACTCTTTTTGATACTCATAAGTGTCTTGACGCTTGCGATTCATGTCAGCGCTAACAGTTGTCTTGTAGCGACGCCTTGGCTGACTGCCTGCATTCATGTTGCGATCAGCCTGCATTTCGGCAAGCTGAAAAGCTTTTGCGATCAAGTAAAGATCAGCTGCAGAGCACTCGAGGTTCAGTTTCATGGTGTTGATAAATTAATAAGACATAGTGACAGGTTGGACATCGGATGATGCATCTTCCTTAGGCAGCATCCACTTTGGAAGTGAGATGTACTCTGCCCGTTCGGAGTAGCCTGGATAGTGGTTGTTGGCCTTCCATTCAGCAATCTTGGCCAGATCTTCGCGTGCATGTTGCATGCCAAGGTCAATTGACTGCTGATCAGCGATGTAAACGCCAACGCCAAATGGTCTTTTCTTTTCTACGGCAATAAAACAAAATGCTTCAGGTCGCCTGCCTGTCGACTGCTCAATCACCCACAAGTACCAAGCAGCTTGAACAAAGTATCTGTATTCGGCAAAGCTTTTTTGAAAACCCTTTGGAGACGCATCAAGTGTTGTTTTAAGATCTACAACAAGCGACAAATCATCAAGAATAAAATCAGGCCGCGCCTTGCAAGATAAACCCGTGTCTTCGTCTTTGCAGAAAAAAGACAATTCAGACTTGCCCTTTAGTTCACCGTTGAACAAAGCCTTGCTAATTGGGTGTTGGTTCATAGATGCCATCATTTGCTCTAACGCATAAGAATCAGATCCATTCAGTACAATCTTGCCCTCGTGCTCAGCCAAAAAAGCTTTACCCTCCTTTGTCGTTTTCTTCAGCCCTGCTGGCATGCAGACAGCAATCTTGCTGAAGTCCTCTCCAGGCAAAAGCGCATGAACAGCAGTGCCAAAGTCAAACGCCGCTGTCGACTCGCGTGGTGGCCCATACAGCAAGTCCCACAAGTGCCTGCCGCCCTTACGAGCAGCATCAAGCTTGCTTTTTGAGATGGCTTCATGCAGGTGATAGTCCGCATTGCTCATCTCTGTACCAAAACCCATTAGCGCCTTGCGCGTTGCTGCTGCATCGTATAGCCTCGGCGCAGATCGTGCAACCCTTTAGTGCAGCTGCGTCCATATCAGCGGATTGCGGTGTCAGACCTGCGGCTGGCATTGCAGTCACTACGGTCAGTCCTGCTCGTCATGCCAACAGGCGCTGGCAAAACCGTCGTCTTCACTGAAATCGCACGCCTCGCAAGAGAAAAAGGCAAAACCGTTTACATCCTTGTTCATCGTCGTGAGCTAATTCGACAAGCCTCTGACAAACTCACAAAAGCAGGGGTAGAGCATGGAATAATTTCGGCAGGCTTCAAGCCCTCGCGTCATTGGGTTCAGGTTGCCTCTGTCCAAACACTCGTTAGACGCCTTCTCACGGTTGCAAGAGATCCAGACCTATTGATCATTGATGAGGCGCACCATGCCGTTGCCGGCAGTTACGACAAAATCATCAGACGATTCTCGCAAGCAAAAATTGTTGGGGTTACAGCTACTCCACAGAGACTTGATGGGCGCGGCCTTGGCACGCACTTTGAAAAACTTGTGCAAGGGCCAACCGTTGAACAGCTTGTAAAACAACATCACCTTTCGATACATAAAGTATTTGCACCACCAGTCTTAGTTGATTTAAACAATGTAAAGACAAGAGCAGGAGACTACGCAAGTGATCAGCTTTCTGAGGCGATGGATCGCCCCACAATTACTGGCTCTGCCGTTGACCATTACAGTCGTCTGGCTGACGGTTTACCTGCTATTGCTTTCTGCTGCTCCGTAGCTCACGCAACTTCTGTCTGCGCACAATTCAAGGCCGCTGGTTATCGCGCCAAGCTTGTGACTGGTGAAATGTCGATGGAAGAGCGAGATGAAGCAATTCTGGGACTTGCTGATGGACGTACACAAGTGCTGTGCTCAATAGACGTGGTCTCAGAAGGCACTGACGTTCCTGCAGTGTCATGCGCAATATTGCTCCGGCCGACAATGAGCGAAGCTTTATACCTGCAGCAAGTAGGTCGCATTCTCAGGCCGCAACCGGGCAAAATCGCAATCGTCTTAGACCATGTCGGCAGCACTGTCAGGCATGGCTTTGTCGATGACGTACGCGATTGGTCGCTAGACGCAAAAACCAAACGCAAAAGCGCTGATGAGCCTGCACCATCAGTACGGCAATGCCCTAAATGCTTTGCAGCATTCAAGCCGCAACCTGTGTGCCCGTGCTGCGGGCACGAGTTTCCGGTCAAGCCAAAGCGCCAGCTGACACAACGGGAAGGCGAACTTAAAGAGATGCGTCGGCAAGATGCAATCGAGCGACGAGAGAGACGCAAACAACAAGGCAGGGCGCGAACCCTGCCTGAACTTCTTGCTTTAGCAGCACAGAAGGGCTACAAACCCGGCTGGGCTTACAAGATCTATTACGGGAGGAAATACTGAGCTAGTCTTCCGACAAAGGAGTAGCGAGCCGTTGGCGCGACTCGCTTACATCTCCCCCCAGCAGGGTTTCCACCCCTAACTGCTGGTGGCACCATCCTGTCTTCTGGCATTCAAAAACCAAAGACGGTTGGGGTTCCAGGGGTCCTTACAAATCATGCAGATTGAACTGTTCAACACTGATCGCTACGGCGTAATGGGTCTGCCGTGGAAGCGTCGACTAAAGAACCGGGGCCTACCTGCTCTTCAAGAGTTAATCCAAAACGAAACGATTTGGATTGGAGAACTCTGCGCCATGGAGGATGAAGCTCATGCCGAAAGCTCTCCAGAGGCATTTGAAATATTCTTGAGTGATCTCGAGAAAATGGGATTGCCGGCAAAACAGTTTAAAAGTCTTATGCCTGCTTATCGCTATAAGCAGAACCCCCTAACCGCAGGCAAGGTCGCGCACCTGCCCATGCTCTGCCAAGTCAAAGGAAAGATCGACTCTGAGCAGTTGGCTCTGCCAAACTCCAAAGTCATGATGGCGTCGGAGCCGACAAGTCCAAACAAGCTTTCTGCTCCTCTGAATTTTGATGACATATCTCAAGGTGGCCGCCTGACTCCACACATGGCGGGAAAGATTGGAGAAGACAGTGTCGAAAACGTTCTTTCAAACCTTGGCATCGAATATTTAACTCAATTCACGGCACCTTTTATTGGGTGGGGCAAATCAAGGCAGTCACGAGTCGATTTCAAAATCGCTGCCTTTGACGACGAGCCTCTCGATCGGGGCTTTTACATTGAAGTTAAATGGCGGAACAGGCAACAAAGCGCTGACGACAACTTGACGGCTCTTTTACACAACATTGAGGCTTGGTACGACCTGCCGACCCTTGTTCTGTATGACGGCGAGGGCGCTGTAAAAGATGCTTATGACACTGTTCGCCACCAAATGGATCAAAAGCGCCGCAAGCTCGGAGACAAGCTCTTGGCTGTCATGACATACAACGAATTTGTTCTTTGGGCGCAAACACAGCTTGGACAGCAGGAGGTGGCAGCATGACTGAACTCAGCAATGTCGAGGTTGTCAGCGAGCCTTTTGAACTGCCTGAATTTAATTACAACCTAATTAGCGATCCTGCTGAAAGAGAATGGGCCGAGTCGGCCGCTGGATACATCACCTTCGGCTTGGGACAGGCTGTCGTCAAGGTATTAGAAGCAGGTAACCTGTTAATTGAGGCTAAAAAACGGCTCGCTCACGGCGAATACTTGCAATGGGTTGAGCAGGCGTGTGGCTTAAAGAGACAGCGGGCGTCTGAATTGATAAAGGCGGCGAAGTGGGCTGAAATGTCCGGCGCAACCGGACGTTTACAAAAACTGACCAGTGTTGACACGCTCTTTGTGCTTTCAGCTGATGCCACACCAGAGGAAGTTCGCGAATGGATTCTGGAGGAGCTGGCCGCAGGAAGACAGCCAACGCAGCAGGATATTAGGCAGCGCAAACGCCAATCACAAGGCAGGCCCAATCGCACTTTAGTTCAAGAAGTTAAGGCAGCACTCAAGATCAGCTCTGAAGCGCGACAGCTTGCTGCAACTGCAGAGCACATCACAGCACGTCAGCTCATGGACGAGTTGGACTTAGATGACTTGCCGAAAGGTTCCCAGCACCAGAACCAATCCCACATGTTTCTGAAAAACGGGACTGGCTGGTGGAAGATTTCAAGCCCAAGAACAGAAGCCGAGCCAACTACACAACCCTTGCAACAACCAAGAGGACAGAGGCTTTTGACAACAAAAGAGGCTGCTGAACTTCTTGGCATCTCTAATCAATCCGTAAAGACAAGACTTACTCCTTCTGCGCTCAAAGGTAGCCAATTTGTTGTTGTAAGAGGAAGGGTGATGAGGCCCTCTGTTGAGAGAGGAAAATGCATCATTGATGATCACCCTCTCTAGGCCGCTAAGCTACATGGCAGCTTTTTCAACGACACATAAAAACCCAAGCAGCCGCAACTGCCTGGGTTGCTAGCTTCAATCCACGCCAGCAAGGTCAAACTGCTTCGCTGCCTTCAACTGCTCAATCGCAAAGCCAAGCAGCTTGCGACCAGCCTCCTTGTACCCGCGCTTACAAGTCTTTCCGTAAGCACGGAAAAAATCAATCTGCTCACGATCAGTTAGCTCAATCGTGAACTCGCGAGTGACGCCTGGATCTTCAACAGCCTCCCTAGATGCAGGAAGAACAGTTACCTCAGCAGCCTCGACCTCAACTGCTGTTTCTCCTGTTGCCATATAAGTGGGGCTCATCGGCTGCATGAATGCAGGGCAAGCATCACCTAAAAAGTCTCCAGGATTCTTCTCGCTGTCTCGCAACCTGTTTTTTACCAAAACAGGAGAGCCAACTTCCAACTGCGTCAAATACTCTTGCCCGTGGCAGTTGCAGATGACAGCAGCACCCGCATACTGATGCGGTGGGGAAATCTCAAGAATCACAAGGTCGTCTCTCTTACCTGCCGGTCTCGAGTAGACGCAAGAAACGACGCCTTCTGGTGCCATGGTGCTGATGATCATGATGGTGGTGGTGGGAGATGCAGCATGACGCTGCACAGCGCTACCATAAGTAAACGCTGTATACCTGTCAAGAAGAGCCGCTAACCTTTCTGCATGGCCAATGCAGAAACCAAAATCCAGCAAGAGATACGCTTGGGCCTTGGCACTCGCGATGATGTGCGCTTATTTAGAAATCAAGTCGGCCAGTTACCTGATCCCCGCACTGGTCGCCCAGTTCAGTTTGGCCTAGCTAAAGGGTCGGCTGATCTGGTTGGCTGGAAAACAGTCGAAGTCACCCCAGACATGATTGGAGATCGCATAGCGGTGTTCACCTCCCTGGAAATAAAAACGCCTAAAGGACGCCCTTCAGCCACGCAGCAAGCCTGGATGCGAGCTGTTGAAAACGCTGGTGGCATTGCTGGTATCGCTCGCTCAGTTGAAGACGCCACCGACATAATCGAACGTCACGCTGCGTAACACGCTGTTGACACCGGAGTGACACGTCGTTACCGTTCAGTGCCGCTGCTGTACCACTGGCTTGGAATCTGAACGACTCGTAGTCAAAATTCCAAAGCGGCAAAAAGATTGGCTCAGAGCCCAAGCCGCTGAATTCAAAACCGTCTCAGACGTGATCCGCGAAATTCTTGATCGCGAAATCGCTGCCTCCTCTCAAAAGTCAGCCTGATACTCAATGCCCTCGCTTTCGCTTGACTACGCCCAAACTCGGCAGTTCTTCTCCTTACTGAAAAAACAAAAGGCAGAACTACGCCTCAGAGCCTTTTACCCATCAGGACACCCATTAAAGTCATCTGACTCAGGTCGCAAAAGCGAACCGAAAAAAGCCACTGTTGAAGAATGGCAGTCAGAAGGCCGTGGCGTATATGCCGTCATCAATGACGGGGGTGACACAGACTCAGTAATTACTAAATGCCGCGCTGTCTTCTGCGAATGGGACGATCGCCCCAAAGACTGGCAAGTAGACGCTTGGCAACATCTCCTACTCCCTGAACCCACTTTTCAAGTTGATACTGGCGGCAAGTCAATACATAACTACTGGGTCTTCGCAGAACCCATCCCTGTTGACGACTGGAAGTCAATCCAAACTCGCTTGCTTGATCACGCTGATGCTGATCGCTCGCTTAAAAACCCCTCCCGCGTTATGCGGTTGCCAGGGACATTTCACATTGACGCTGATGGCAATGCAGGTGACCTAACCACAATCATCCACACATCAGACAAGTACTACACCGCTCGCGACATCGAAAAGGTTCTTCCCTCACGGAAGATGCACGACAAGATGATTGAGGCCAATCGCTACAGCGATTACAAGGCTCGAACACTCGACGAAGTTCGAGAAGCACTCTCCAAAGTTCCACCGCGTGAGCCTGGCACTGGCACCTATCACATCTACCGAAACCTTTTCTGGGCACTGATCAAAGCCTGTGAAGAGGCTGGCTCGAACCGTGATGAAGCCATATCCCTCATGCAGTCAAACTCCCCTTCCTGGAAGGGTTTGCATCAAATCGCATCCTCTGGCGGAGAAAAAGTCACTGCTGGAACCTTCTGGTACTGGGCCAAGCACTTTGGTTGGCGGCCACCATCACCACCGCAGAAGACAGAAATCAACATTACCGCTGCTGCACAGGCTCTTGATGCAGGAAATTTTGAACCAACCGGCGAGAAGCTTCAGAAGATTGAGGCTGATCAGCTTATTGAACTTCTAAGAGCTGCTGAAAGGCCATTTCGATACAACGTTTTTACTCAGCAGATCGAGCAGGAAGAGACTGTCCTGGAAGGCATTGAGCGCTTCTACATCAAACTCGCTCAAATGCGCCTCAAGATTTCAAAGGAGGTCGCTATCGACTGCGTCATCGAGGTTGCACGAGAAAACTCGTACGACCCGGTCATGTCTTACCTAGAGCATTGCTCAAACACCGTTGAACCCACCTTTATCGACAGGCTTGCCACCACTTACCTGCGCCCTCAGGACGCCAACAAGACAGAGCCGACTCTTTACGACCGCATGCTCAAATGCACCCTTATCGCGGCTGTCTCCAGGATCTTCAAGCCTGGCTGCAAGCACGACAACGCATGCGTCTTGATGGGTGAGCAGGGCGCACGCAAGTCATCCTTCTGGAAAGCCCTCGGTGGCAACTTCTTCTCTGATGCACTGCGAGACATCCAATCCAAAGACGACCTGATGGTTCTGCATCGCAGCTGGATCATGGAATGGGCAGAACTGGACCACATCACCAACAAACGTCACGCGGGACAGGTGAAAGCCTTCTTGTCACAGTCAACCGACATGTTTCGGGTGCCGTACGGCAAAGCCACTGAGGTCTTTCCACGTCGAGGCATCATCGTCGGCTCGACTAACCGCGATGAGTTTTTGGTTGACGAGACTGGCAACCGTCGCTTTTGGGTCATCCCTGTAGAAGCCACCCATAAGAAGCCCATCGACATTGACGGATTAATTAAAGAGGTCGATGCGATATGGGCCTCAGCCGTTCATGCATATCAAAACGATGAACCTTACGCGCTAACCATTGAAGAGGAAGAACAAGTGAACTCAGAAAACAGTAAGTACACCATGGGTCATCCATGGAAAGAGCCGATTCAAACTTGGCTCAATATGCCTCAAAATCGCCTAAAAGATATCACCATCGAGTTATTACTTACTGACGCTGTCGGGAAGCCGGTGGAGCGGCAGACGCGCTCGGATCAAGTGCAGGTTGGAGCTGTGCTCAAAGAGCTGGGATACAGCAAAGCGGGCAAGAAAACGGTCACCGGAGGCAGTACTAGTCGCAAATGGGTCTATAAGCGAGACTGAGTGCAACTGTCCAACCTGTGTCCAACCTATGTCCAATCTCAAATGCCATCAAACCGACTGCTGTCACTGGGATGTCCAATGTGTCCAACCTATATTCTTATAAAAGGTAGAATTAGTAAATAGGGGGTATATGGGGGGTACAGGGGCGTTTTAGGAAACTCTTATAGGGAGGTTGGACACGTTGGACAGGTTGGACACTCAGGCCACGCCAGTCTCACCGACAGAGACCCGCTACGGTGCGGTTACAGGACATGCAGGCACTCGGTTATGGGAGTCAAATTCAACGACAAAGTTCTTATCGACAAACTGAACATTCTGGAGAAGTCCCAGATCCCGTTCGCAGCAAACCAAGCGCTCAAGCGTTTTGGGTTTTTGATGAAGTCTCAGTTACTGCCACAGGAGTTTGAGAAGCAGTTCAATGCTCCTGACGGTTTTGGCCGCCCAGTGCCTCGCACTCTCAACGCTGTGCTGTATGAGGCGAAAGGATTGACTCTTGCAATCAAGATAAAAAAAGATTCAGACAAGGGAATTTCACCTGGAGAGTATCTTCGCTCTGCACTTGTTGGAGGTGAAGCTACTGATACCGCTATCCATAGCGCGATCAGAGGAATTACTGGTTTGTACCCAATTCCGGCTTACGGCAACCTCAGGGCTCTTGGCGCTTTGACTCAAGGAGCCGACTTGAAGCCCTCATATGCCGCCAAGGTCATTTCTGGGCTCGAGCAAAACTATGTGCGCAAGCAGCAGCCAGGTACTGGCGAGCGCTTTGTAGCAGCTATCGCTGGTCCGTCCCGTTCAGGTTTTTCTACCAACCCGCGAGGTGGCCTCAAAGGGAACGCTGTTTATCGAATCAAAGGGAACAGCATTTCCACGGTGTTTACGCTGTCAGGTCGAAAGACAATGCTCAAGCCGGTGTTCGACTATCAGGGGTTTGTATACAAGGCGGCCGAGGAACGGCTGCCAAGCTTGATCAGCCTATCACTACAGCGAGCAATGGCTAGCATGTAGACACATCTTACAGCATGGTATACTATGAGGAAGCTCTTCCTCCACTTTTCAGCATGTCCATAGCTGCCCTCGCAGCCGAATACCTCAAGGCCGAGAATGCCTACCGAATCGGCGAGCCCATAATGTCTGACTGCAAGTTTGACGAGCTGCAGGACAGGCTTAGGAGGGTCGCTCCATACCATTCGGCGCTCAGTGGTGATGTGGTCATGCTCAGCCTTGTCAACAATCGCTATCGCTCTTTTGACGAGTGGTACGTCGAGCTGCCTGATCGCCCAACTGTCGTGGTGCAGCCAAAGATTGATGGCATCTCGATTGGTCTTCGCTATTTCAATGGTGAGCTAAAAGAGGCTCAGACCAGGAAGGGTCGCTGCGCGTTTGATGTCGTGCAGCTGGTGCCGAGCATTCCTAAGCACATCAAGACCAGCGTTACCGGCATGCTGGAGATTCATGGTGAGCTGTGGGGCATTCCTAAGGACAGCAAGGACAAAAGGACTCCGCAGTCGATTGCTGCCGTTTCAAGCCGCTATAGGCGCGTAAGTGGCTCAGGTTTGCTGTTTTGCGCTTATCGAATCATTGGATCGCTGGGTGACGAAAGCCGGACCAACGAAGACCTGCGTAGGTTCGGTTTTGAGGTCCCAGACACAATTGTTTGTACAAAGCCTGCTGAGGTGCGCAAAATTTACGCCCAATGGCTTAAGGGCTTTGAGGGATCAAGACAGCCGTTCAATAAAGAGATTTTTCGTGGCTGGCCTACTGATGGCGTGGTCTGCAAGGTTTACGATCAAAAACTCCAACGTAAACTTGGAGCCACAAAAGAAGCCCCTAGATGGGCAATTGCTTTGAAAAAGAATGGTCGAGCGTGATTTAGTCGAAGCCAGGCAGTATGCGGAGGTTGTGCTGCGGAGCATGCCTGTCAGACCTATTCGTGTCAACGTCGTCACAGGCATCGTTGAGGTGCCGAAAGGCAAAGTCGCTTCGGTGCGAAAGGTCTGCACGAAGATGGGCTGGCCTTTTCGGGTTACAGCATTGACAAGCAGCAGCTAGCGCTGTATGCTTTTAGCAAGCCCACAACGGGTTGTTATTTTATTTTCGGCCATGACTGAAGACTTCAAAACTGAATACAAACGGCTCGAGGCTTTTCTTGCCGCTGACCCTGACTATGCACGTCTTGACGCTGAGTGCAGCAGGATCAAATCAATCGTTGAAAAGCAGGCTCAAATAGCGCGGGAATCTGAATGTGATTTTTTGGCTTTCGATCTTTGTCAAGACACTTTGGACTACGCGGTGCATGACATCCCCGACTTCCAGCCCAACAACCTTGCCCTGTTCAGCGACGAGCTGTCCACATGCCGGCTTACTAGAGGCGCAAAGCACCTCGAACGTGTTAAGCGTCAGTGCATGATTAAAGGTGGCGAAGCGTCAAAGGCTTGGGAGGAGGCTACGGACAATTTGGCTGATGTTGAGTACCATCTTCAGCAGCGCCGATATGTTCTTGTTGATGTCTGGGATAAGAAGCGAGCTGACGAGAAAGCTGCAAAGCAGGAGGCTGAGTGATGTCTTACTTTGAGCCTCTAACCAGCAGCCATCGCATAAACACGCATGGTCGGCTTGTTCGCTGTCCGCACTGTTACCATGCAAAACGAATTTATCACTTGAGCTTTTCCTCTTTAGGATGTATGAATTGCAAGGCCAAAGTTTCAAAATACGACTGGTTCATAGGCCCAGCCGTTACTCGCAAGGATCTACGACCGAAGTCTCGTTATAAAGCAGAGCATACGAAACGTCGCCGCAGACTTTATGCAAAAACAAAAAAAGAATTGCTGACTCGCCTGATGGACGCTAAGTTTGAATACAAGATAAGTAAGGAAATTCGCCCTGGCTGGAGTTGCCCTGACCTTGTATTAGTGATTGACCGCAGGTTCGATCGTGCTGTCAAGGCTTTTAGTGACAAGGTTTTATCGGATAACCAGTCTCTTGAATGGGCTGACAGCTCTGGCAGTCGCTCTGTTCACTTGTTTATGGTCAACGGCGAACAGGAAGACTTGCCTTTTCGCACGTTTCAGCTTTTCAAAGACTTTTTGCTTGAGCGTTACACGAATGTGGACCTGCTTATGCATCGTGAAGACCCTGGTCTTGGCATCTTTTTGCCTGAACTTGATGAAGCCATGCTGCAAGCAGGGCGCACTCCTAATGGCTGCATAAAGGCGGGGATTGAGTAATGGAACAACAAGAATTTCACATCCCGACTATTGAAAGGGCTTTAAATATTGAGCGCTATTTATTGTCGCATCGTGATCAAATGCTGAAAATTGAGCACTTGCTCACGCTTGCTGGTCATGTTGATTTAGCACGTATTTTGCGTTTTTTGTTAATTAATCAATGTGTGACTAAAATTGATTTCACACAGCTACTTCTTGCTGCGGAGCGAGCTAAAGGAATCAAAAATCGAACAGCGCATACAGCACAGCTGCAAAGGTTCAAAGATGATTTTAAGGAAATTAAAAAGGAAAGGGCAAGGGACCCGGAGACACTCGGTTTTATGGGCTGAGCTGGCTTCATATACAGCAGTGTTGTTTGGCCTGGGAATACTTGCTTTTGGTCTACATGATGCACTGCGCAGCATGACGGTTCGTGATTGTGATCAAGGTGTTGTGGCCGCATGCAAGAGCATCAGCAGGTAGTGTGCCAATTAAGAAGTGTCCACTTTGCTGGCGCTATTGCCGCAAGCGCTGGCACACTGTGTATGTCGCAAGCAATCAGCAGGCGACACGTTAATCGCTTTTTAGATTATGCCCACTACCTACATCACAAAAGCTCAGCGCAAGATCTTGATCGACTCCTACATGGAGTGCGCTGATGAGATGGGTCTAAATGACTTGGACGAGACTCAAGCAATGCTTGAGAAGCTCAGCAACACAAAGCTCATTAAAGAATGTGTTGCATTCATGCCTGACTGCCTGGAGGAAATTTGATCATGTCTACTTCTGTTCTCAATTGCACTCGCTGCAACGGTACTGGTCATGTCGAGCACTGGCGTCGTGATGGAAGCATGGTGGTTTGTGACTGCTGTGATGGTCGTGGCACCTTTGAAGCACCAGACCTTGCGCAGCTTTGTGCTGCGATCAAAGGTCGCAAGCCTCGTACAGTGCGCAGCAAGCGTCCTGATGATCCACGGGCTTGGTTTTTGTGGCGCATGGTGCGTTTTCACACTGGCAAGGATGTCACCTTGCCGATGACGGCTACCATCGCCATCGAGGGTGATCCGTTTAAACCCACTCTGGACGCTGCAGCCAAAGTTATTGCCATGCACTTCACCGGCAAGGAGTCGATCGGCTCTGCACGCTGGCGTCATGCATTGCATGGGGAGACACCTGCCGATACTGCGATTCTTGATATGCCTGTGACTGACGGTGATAAGCCGTTTGAAGAGCGCCTGGAGTTGGAATGATGCTGGTATCTCCTGGAATCTTTTACGCCTGGAAAAGCCACGGCCTGGAAGAAGCTGCTGATGATCACATTCATTTCTGGTACGACAGCATGAACGATTGCTATCGAAATAAGATGCCGATCGACATGATCTGCACATATGTTCAGGCAATTAGTGATGAAGACTATGAATAGATAGCGCGGGACTCGCAGACACCCGGTTTTACAACCAAGCGCGGGACTCGCAAGGGGTCGGTTTTACGCACATACACAAAGGCATACACAGAGGCAGACACAATGTCTGTCTTTTTTATGGGTGGTCAAAATATATTTTATTTTTGTAAATTTTTTGTAAATATTATAAACCTTACTCGAGTAAAGTTTATAAACCTTACTAGCAGTAGAGTTTAGTTAATTTTACAATAATTATTTTGATGTTAATTTGACATTTAGTTATTTTATATCGAGTTAGTCTAATTTATTTTTTCGATGTCAATTTAACAACAACTGCTCTGCTGTGACAATTGGGATACCGTCCCGGGAATTCTGAGCTATGGGCGCTGATGCTGTACAAGGTCCAGCCTGCCACCTTGTGACAATCGGCATACCGTCTATTTTTGTGGGAACTATGGGCGATTGGCTCTAGATTGACGGAGTCAAACAAAAGCACCACATGACACAATCGCTCGCAAACATGACGCGATTTCAGGCCGAACGGATCATTAATGAGCAACGCTTTATCGATGCAGTTCTTGCCTACCGTCGCGACCCTTTCGTGGACAAGCTCACATTTCGACGGGCTGAAATGTGGATTCAGGCAAGGTATTTAATTACCTATGATTCCTGACCTTATTTGTTACTTTATCTTATCTTTTTCTCTCATGAATCACATTTATGTTCGCACTTTTTACGGTGCAGAAAACGGCTGGCGAAATGTTGGCAGTCGCCGGAGTGCTAAAGATGCTGCCAGATTCTGTTCTCTCGTTAACAGAATTCGGAATGATCGCGTCAACAAAATTGTTAACGTTCCTGTCACCTTTGTATTGGGGGAGTGATGCTAACAGTTATCAAGCGTAAGCAAGTACTTCTGCCTGGCGAGAAGAATTACCCTAAGAAGCCAGTTTGGCCTTACAAAAAATCTCCTGTTCTTCCTAAGTTCTGATCATGATTTCTCAGTCTTCCCCGTTCATCCCCGGCAAAATCTATTACGGCTCATTGTCAGTCGCGCACTCCAGTTTTCCTATGCTTTGTGTTCGCAGAACTAAAAAATCTGTATGGTTTCAGCATCCATCACGGCCCGAACATTACCCATTGAAGCGCTGTAAAGTTCGACCCTATGAGTCCCACACTGGATGGCAATGTGAAACGGCAATATACAACGGCTGGTATATTGACTCCGGCCGTTGCGCTGATCCGGCTGAAATGTTTGACCCTTCTACAATTTAATTACTTTATTTCTCACCTTATTTTTGCTTTATCATGCCTCTCCATCTTCCGCACAAGCTTAAAACTTATCAAAAAAATCACAACATTTCTTACACTGAAATGTTTGGAATCAATCCTAAGACTGAGAAGAATGATATAAAAACTTTCCCACACCACATGTTGCCGTCTGATTTATCTGGCGTAATTAATGTTTGCCCTGGGGCTGGTAATTGTAAAAAAACATGTTTACACTTTGCAGGCAATCCAGCCTACATGAAAGGCAAGAATGCTAAAAGGTTGCGCCAAACAATAGCCTTTGCCGCTGATAATAGCCTGTACCTTGAAACTTTATTTTTAGCAATCTGCCGCGCAATATATAAACATCAAGGTGAAACAAATGCATTCAGGCTTAATGCAACTTCGGATATTATGTGGGAAAATCTAACATTCAATTTATCTCCTGATGTTGCTGATTTCGCGCAACATAAATTCGGAATTAAAATTAACGCTGGAAAGTACGATAACATTTTGGAGGTATTTCTTGGTCACAATGTCTTATTTTATGATTATTCTAAGCTTAAGAGAGATTGGCAAAAATGTCGTGATCTTAACTATCACCTCACCGTAAGTTTTGACGGCCACGATAACATCAGGAATCACAAAATTGTTGTTGATGGCATTAAAAACGGCGTTAATGTTGCCGCTGCTTTTAACATTAAGAAGTCGGAGCCTTTGCCGGAATTTATAAATTTGTGCGGACATCAGCTGCCAGTTCTTGACGGTGATATTTCAGACTCTAGATTCGATGATGTTGCAGGCTGCATTATTGGCCTGAGATTTAAACAACCACGGGGTACAATCTACAGCCAGGAAGATATCAAGAACTTCTGCGTAATTTGATCAATCAAAATATATTTTCCCCGGGGCAATCCCGGGGATTTTTTTGTGTCCAGCTACGGACAACTTTCGTTAACAAATAGCGGCCAAACATAAAGTGTAAAGAATTGGGCCAAAAGTTTCGGCACTAAATGTTATAATACAAATGTACTATAACTTTTAGGGTCCTTTGCGGCGCAGCACTTGCG